>Ga0308164_10000120_pt1 | contig 224855 bp, 193 predicted proteins | sample PhyTR2_FD_201031 | JGI IMG/M metagenome (GOLD analysis project Ga0308164, IMG submission 201031) | Phyllosphere microbial communities from UC Gill Tract Community Farm, Albany, California, United States - DLSLT.R2 | ecosystem: Host-associated > Plants > Phyllosphere > Unclassified | place... | reverse complement strand
GTAACTTTCTTTTCGGGCAAAAAAGAAAGTCACCAAAGAAATTGCCTCGGGATCGGGTAGCCATACAAGAATCGGGCCTTTGCTTCGCTCGGCCTGGGGAATATGCCATCAATACACCCATATCCCGACGACTTGAGCATGCCTGATATACCCGCACCGCTCCCGACAGGCCAAGAGTCCCGACTAGGCACGAACCACGGCACTGCCGCCGCAAAGCAAACCCCACGCTTTATCAGGTACACCGCCCACCGATCGCGGCCAATAATTCCAGGCCATTATCAAGCGCACCGCCCGCCGATCACAGTCGGCATTGGAATAATCACTGCCCTGAATTATCCCTGAAGGCCAGAGCGACTAAATCGACGCAGTCTGGACTATCGGCCTGTCGGGAGCGGTGCTGTGACCTGAGGCATGCTCAAGTCGTCGGGATATGGGCCTATTGATGACATATTCCCCAGGCTGAGCGAAGCGACAGCCCGATTCTTGTATGGCTACCCGATCCCGAGGCAATTTCTTTGGTGACTTTCTTTTTTGCCCGAAAAGAAAGTTACCGCGGGTGTGGGGCGGCGTAAGCCCCACCTCCACCTTCCGTAGGAATAGAAGAAGTAACCAAGCCGAAGGCAGTTAAAAATTAACTCAGCCACCTTCAGTAGAAATATAAGAAGTAAACAAGCCGAAGGCAGTTAACCATCAACCTCAACGAACTTGCAGAAAATCCCCCACATCCAGCAAAATCAACTCATTATCATCCGCCCGATCAGGATCCCGACTACTAGAAAAGGGCAAGTTGTTATCATTACCGACCACGATGTGCCGCCGATCAACCACCTCGACATTCTCGATAGTGAAGAACGGAAACTTCAGCACCCCGTCATTCAGCGGCTTGCGCGACACCCTTTCCGGATCGCCGATGTTCAGAAGATCGACATAACCGATCTTGCGCACCGCCCCACCCACATTCTTCTCGGTCATCTCGATCTTGTAGACCCGCTTGAACTTCGCCACATCGTGGAAGCAGTCACTACGTTTCTGCCCATCGGCACAGGCCTTGTCCGCAGTGCCCTCACCGTTATCGCGCTCGATGACCAAACCGGTCTCACCGTCGATCATGTTGAAGTCCCCAATCGCGTTGCCGTCGACTTCCAGCGGATACATCCAGTGGCGCCCGGTCCATCGGCCGGCCTGCACATCGAACTCCAGCACGCGCAGGGCCTCCTTGCCGTCGACGCGCTCGTAGTCCCTGGCCTCGGCCTTCCACACCGGGCCTTCGAGCAGCGCGTAGAGCTTGCTGCCGTCCCTCGACGCGGCCATGCCCTCGAAACCCTTGGAGCGCCTGACCTGGAAATCGACCGCGCCGCCGGGCGCTCCCGGCGTGGTCACCGCCGGATGGTCGGGCGAGCGCACCGGCTTGCCGTCGACCACGGTGTCGAACACCGCCAACACCCGGCCCTTCAGGTCGGCCTTGATGAGATAAGGCCCGAACTCCTCGCCGATCCACAGCGCGCCGCCGGCGAACTGGAAGCTCTCGGGGTCGAAGTCGGAGCCGGTGAGGTAACGCTGCCTGCTGCCCTCGTGGACGATGCGGAACGGCACTTTCTTGTCCGGGTCGTGCAAAAAGACGGTGTCCCGGCGCTGCAGCTTGCCGGTCTTGAAATCGACCCGGTAATGGTTGAGGTACAGCATGAAGTCCGGCGAGTTGGCCTTGGAGCCGGCACCGTTGTCGGTGAGGATCCAGAAGCTGCCGTCGGCCATGCGCTTGATGCCCGAGTGCCCCTGCAGCGGCTGGCCCTGGAAGGGCAGCGAGACGCCGGTGCCGCGTCCGAAAGACATGCCCTCGACCGTGCCGACCGCTTCGGTGCGCTTGCCGTTGCTGAACTTGCCGCTCACTTGCAGGTCGGCCGGAGCGTCCTGGGGGGCGGGCACGAAGGACTGCGCGGGCAGCACGGCGTGTCCGGCGAGGGTGGACGGAAACACCATTTGCGCGCTTTGCAGGGACTGCGCGAACACGCTGCCGCAGACGAGGGCGACCGCTGCGGCGGCAAGGAGGGCGATGGGTGCGTCGGGGCGCTTCATGGTGCGGATCGGATCTCGGTTTTTTCAGGAAAACCGGACCATCGCAGCCCGCCGTGACTGCGTCATGACCGCCTCATGCCCCGCGCATGGCCCGCGCATGGCCGCCGCGTCGCAGCAGCCATCCGGCAGCGCGATTACATCGGCGGCGTGAAGCCGTTGCGGCCGGCGTTGACGCGCAGGGCGGTCGGCTTGCCGTCTTTCATCTGGGCGTTGATCAGCACCTTGGCGCCGGGCACAAGGATGTCCGGACCGGCGGGCCGGAAGGTGACCACCGGCACGTCGCTCGGCACGATGACGGTTTTTTCGCCGCCCTTGTAGCGCAGCACCAGCTTCTGGCCGCCGGGCACGTCCGACGGCGCGGCCGCCATGCCTTCGACGGTGGCGTTGGTCATGGTGCTTTCGGGCATCAGGTCCCAGGCGAAGTGTCCTTCGCCGGTGCCGCGCGCGGCCTCGGGGAACACCACCACCTCGATGGCCCGCTGGCTGCCGTCCGGCTGGGGCAGGGCGGCGGTGCCGATGTAGCTGTTGGGCTTGATGTCGGCCAGCGAGATCGCATAGACCTCGGCGATGGGCATGTCGGCCGGGCGCTGCAGCACGACGGTTTCGCCGCCGCGTTCCTTCAGTGTGATGGTGGCCGCGTCCACGCTTTCGATGGTGCCGCGCAGGCGCACCGGTTTCTCGGCGACGGCCGGGGTGGCCATGACGGCCGGCTGGGCCTGCGCGGCGCCGATGCCGCCGAGGGTGGCGATGCCGATCAGGGCCGCCAGGGCGAGGGAAGAAGGCTGGAAGGAGCGCATGTGGATGTTGGCTTTTGGCTGCGGGTGGATGCGGGTCCGGCGGCGGCGCTGCCGGCTCCCGCGTCCGCATTGAAGCAGAGCGCTGCGCTCATGGTGTAACGCGGCTCCCGCGCTGCTTCAGTCGTCGCGGGCCTTGGGCGGCTTCACCGGCTTGAGCGGCTTGATGACCTTGTAGTGCTCTTTCCTGGGCTTGTGCGGCAGCGGGTCGAGCCTGACCGGCTCCTCCTGCACGCGGGTCGACGGCAGGCGCGCGAGGAGGTCGGAGATCAGCGTCAGGCGGCCCAGCCGCTGGTCGTTGAAATCCACCAGCGTCCAGGGGGCCGCCTTGGTGTGGGTGGCTTCCAGCATGGCCTCGCGGGCATTGGAATAGGCCTCGTAGTGGCCGCGCGCCTTGAGGTCGATAGGCGAGAGCTTCCAGCGCTTGAGCGGGTCGCTGTGGCGTTCGGCGAAGCGTTCTTCCTGCTCGGCCTGGTCGGTACACAGCCAGTACTTGAACAGCAGGATGCCGTCGTCCACCAGCATTTTCTCGAACACCGGCGCCTGCTTGAGGAAGGCCTTGATCTGCTTGTCGGTGGCGTAGCCCATCACCTTCTCGACGCCGGCGCGGTTGTACCAGCTGCGATCGAACAGGGCGATCTCGCCGGCAGCCGGCAGATGGTGCACGTAGCGCTGGAAATACCACTGCGACATCTCGCGTTCGGTCGGCTTGGGCAATGCCACCACCGGGCACTGGCGCGGATTGAGGTGCTCCGACACCGCCGAGATGGCGCCGCCCTTACCGGCGGTGTCGCGTCCCTCGAAGAGGATCAGCACCCGCTGTTCGGTGGCGGCGACCCAGCGGGCCACCCGGGCGAGTTCGATCTGCAGCGGTTCGAGCGCTTCTTCGTAGTCTTTGCGGGCGAGAGGTTTCATGCGGGGAATCCTGGGGGAGATGCGGGCATTTTCCGGCCGGCCCGGCCCGGCGGTGTATCGGTGGATTCCGGTATTTCAGGGCGACCTAGAGCCGTGCGACCCAGGCGTCGATAGCCTCCGGCTCGGTCAGGGTGCGGATGTGCTGGAAAGCGGCTTCCGCTTCCGGATGCCGGCGCCGCAGCAGATTGAGCCACTGCTTGAGCCGGCCTACCCGTTGCCGGCCCGGGAAATGGTGGCTGATGATGGTCCAGAAGGCGTGCAGCTGCGGCTTCAGCTGTTGCCAGCCCGCGGTGGCGGGCACCGCCTCGCCGTCGGCGGCGCGCACCGCCCAGGCCAGCCCGGGGTCGGCGACGATGCCGCGGCCCAGCATCAGCGCGCTGCCGCCGGACACCTCGCGGCAGCGCAGCGCGTCGGCCACGGTCCAGATTTCGCCGTTGGCGATGACCGGCACCGCCACCGCCGCCCGGATCGCCGGGATGTTTTCCCAGTAGGCCGGCGGCCGGTAGCCGTCGGCCTTGGTGCGCGCGTGCACCACCAGTTCGCAGGCCCCGGCCTCGGCCAGCGCCAGCGCGCATTCGACCGCCCGGCTGCCGTCCTGCACGCCGAGCCGCATCTTGGCCGACACCGGAATCGACGCCGGCACGGCGCGCCGCACCGAAGACACGATGCGGGACAGCGCCTCGGGCGTGTCGAGCAGCGCCGCGCCGCCGCCGTGGCGGTTGACGATGTTGGCCGGGCAGCCGAAGTTCAGGTCGATGCCGGCCGGCCCCAGCCGTGCCAGGGCGGCGGCGTTGCCGGCCATGCAGTACGGGTCGGAGCCGAGCAGCTGCGGGCGCACCGGCGTGCCGGCGGGGGTGCGGCTGCCGTTGTGCAGCTCGGGCACGTAGCGAAAGAAGACACGGTCCGGCAGCACGGTATCGCTCACCCGGATGAACTCCGAGACGCAGCGGTCCACCCCGCCGACGCGGGTGAGGATGTCGCGCAGCACGAAGTCGAGCAGGCCCTCCATGGGCGCGAGAAGAATCAGGGCGGGGGTTGGCGGCATGGGGCGACGATTGTCGCCGCCGGCGCCGGGTTCTCAGGAAAAGGTGAAGCCGCAGGCGCGCACCTTGGCCGCGTACATGGCTTCGTCGGCCAGGTGCAGCAGCTCTTCGGGCGCGGTGCCGTTTTCCGGCGCACGCGCGATGCCGATGCTGACGCCCACGTCCACCACCTTGCCGTCGGCCAGGGTCATCGGCTGCTTGACCCGGTCGACGATCATCGCGGCGATCTCGCTGGCCTTGTGGCGGTCGTTGGTGATGAGCAGCACCGCGAACTCGTCGCCGCCCAGGCGGGCCACCGTGTCGGAGTGCCGCAGGATGCCCTGGATGCGCCGCGCGGCCTCCTGCAGCACCTGGTCGCCGGCGGCGTGGCCCAGGGTGTCGTTGACCGCCTTGAACTTGTTCAGGTCCATCACCATCAGGCTGTAGCCGCGGCCCAGCGCCTTCAGGTTTTCGGCGGCCAGCTGCAGGTTCAGCTCGAACAGGCGGCGGTTGGCCAGGCGCGTCAGGCTGTCCTGGTAGGCCACCTTGTCGAGCGGCGCCACGATCTTGTTGGTCACCCGGTGCACCGCGATCACCGACAGCAGCACGTTGAACACGATCAGCACGCCGAAGACCCGCTCCAGCTTGACGAAGGTGGCCATGGCTTCCTCGAGCGACTTGCCCACCACCGCCACCACCCGGCTGTTGGCGGTGGTGCCCAGGTCGACCGTCAGCATCCGGTAGCGCGCCGACCCGGCGTCGATCGACCAGTAGCCGTCCTGCAGCTTCTCGAACTTGGAGACCATCGCGCCCTGTGTCTCGGGGTCGAAGGAGGAGGCCTGGATGGTCCAGGGGCCGTCGCCGTCACGCGAGGCAAAGACGAAATCCGAGGCGGTGATCTGGCGGAACTGCGCCGCCACCTGGTCGTCGATCTTGAAGGCGAAGGTGAGGTGGGCCGAGGGCGCGGGCGTGCGGACCACGGTTTTTACCCATTGGTAGAGCACATGCACATCGGCGTCGAGCGTCATGGCGCGCAGGCTGCTCTGCCCGGGCCTGACCTGGGCGATGTGCGAGCCCAGCGACTCGTCGCTCATGCCGGGATAGTCGGCCAGGAAGCCGGTGGTCTGGGATATCGACCGTCCGGAGACCACGTCGTCGAGATCGGACAGCACGGTGAGGCTCGCCCCCATGCGCACGTTCTGGTTCTTCAGGGCCGATTCGATCGTGGGACGCGAGTGGCTGGTGACGGCTTCCCGGAAACCGTAATCCTTGGCGACCAGGTCGGTGGCCTGCTTGAGGTATTCGCTGCGCTGCGCAATGGCGTATTTGAAGACCTGGGCGCTGGACGCCAGCTCGTCTTCGAGCTTGTCGGTGGCGATGCGACGGTTGGCGAACCACAGCAGTGCGAATGCGCCGATCTGGAATGCGATCAGGAACGGCACCAGAAAGTAAATCAGGCGTCGTTCGGACGAGAGGGGTTTGGTGCGGCCTTCCATGCGATTCAACCCGCCTCGTCAAGGCGCAAGCGCCCCGGCCGGGCGGCCGGGAGGTCGGTTAATCGTGTACAGCGCTTGTCGCCCACCGCGTTTTTCACAATCCAAAGCAGCAACGTCACTCCCATGTTGCAAGTACATGGCCGCAATCGGCGAGCACGGCCCAATTCGAGAATGAATGGACGCGTGTTCCGTCGGGCTCAGTATAGAACCACAGTTGCATCTGTTTGTGCAGAGTGTTGCAAACCTCAAAGCATTTTCTTCAGAGGCGTCGATAAGTCTTGGCGGGCGTTGATTCCGCGCCGTTTTATCGGGGTTTTTACCAACGATATTTCGCTGTTTAGCGGGTGGTAGGCTTCTTGCAGGTCGTCCTGACCAGCCAATGTTCTCCTCTCATGAGCCAGCAAAAAAGAACGACTTCCCCTATCCGGAACAACCCGGAAACGATCGCTCCCGATTTGCAGGACTACGATTTTTCCCAGCAGGTCGGCCACCTGCTGCGGCGCGCTTATCAGCGCCATGTCGCGATATTTCAGCAAGGCATTCCCGATTCGCAGTTGACCGCCGCGCAGTTCGTGGTGCTGTGCGCGGTGCACGAGCGTGTGGCCTGCTCGCTCAACGACGTGGTGCGGGCCACGGCCATCGACCAGGGCACGGCGCGCGGCGTGGTCGAGCGGCTCAAGTCGCGCGACCTGCTCGAGGTGTCCCACGACCCGGACGACAAGCGCAAGGTGCAGATCCGGGCCACCGGGGCGGGGCGGGCGCTGGTCGGCAAGATGGTGCCTTTTGCGGTGGGCATCAGCGAGGCGACGCTGGGCGACCTGAATCCGGCGGAGCGGGTCGCCGTGCTTTTTCTGCTGCAAAAAATGTGCAGTGCCGGCGAGGCGGACATCGCCGCCTGAGGCGCTGCCGGCGGTGGGCGTTCGGCCGATAAAACGTGTACACACTTCAAATGCCGGGTGTGTGCCGACAAGGCCGGTTGCCATATTGGGGCGGTTATTCCCATATTGATGCAATCGAATGGCCGTGAGTGCACGGTTTTGAGGCGAATTCGCCGAAGCCTTCAAATAGAGTGTGCACGCTAGGAATAAAAGCGTCATGCGCGTAAACCGGGCACGGTGCTTGCGCTACCCATGCTGAAATGGCTGCCCTCGCGACGTCCCGGTCGCGGGAGGCGGACTCCACCGCCTTTTGCAGAACGCTAATAAAGACAAGAGGAAAGCCATGACCGATACCCATATGTCCAGCACCTTTCTCCACGACGGCGATATCGATGCCAACGGCATCCGCCAGCATTACCTGCGTTATGGCGGTGCCGCGGGCAGCCGCGCGCACCGCGACGCGGTCGTGCTGGTGCCGGGCTCGACCAGCCTCGCCGCCAGCTGGGCTTTCGTCGGGGAGCGCTTCGGCCGGCATTTCGACACCTATGTGCTGGACGTTCGCGGCGGCGGCCTGCCTGGCAGCGCCACCCAAGCCGATGCTTCCGCCCCGCCGCCGGACGACCTCGAAGCCCAGGCCGCCGACCTCGTCGCCTTCGCCGCCGCGCTGGGCCTGGCTCACTGGGCGGTGGTCGGGCACTCGCAGGGCGCCACCCTGGCAGCGCACGCCGCCGCCCTGAAGCCGCCGGGCCTCAACCGCCTCGCCCTGATCGACCCGCCCGTGTCCGGCGGCATTCATGCCGACCTGTCGCGCCTGTCGGTGCCGGTGCTGCTGGTCACCGCCGAGCGCGACAGCCTGGTGAGCGAGGACGACGTCTTCGAGATGGAAATCGAGATGCCCGGCCTGACCGAAGTGCGGGTGGCCGATGCCGGCCACATGATTCCCTGGGACAACGAAGAAGGCTTCTACCAGGCCTTCGGCGCCTTCCTCGGAGCCACCCTCGATCCCTGAAATCCCCACCCGCGCCCGGCAGGACCGCTCCTTGCTACCGCCTGTTTCGAGGCCGGTGCTGCCGCTCTTCCGGGACCCTTTTCAGCCTTCCCGTATTTCAAACCTAGGAGTTTCCAGATGAACCAACAGCGTCGATTGATCCCTGTTTCGGCCTTCGCCGCCCTGGCTGTCAGCGTCGCGATCGCCTCGGTGCCCGCGTTCGCGCAGAACGTCGTCCGCATCGGCGAAGTCAACAGCTACAAGGCCCAGGCCGCGTTCCTGGAACCCTACAAGAAGGGGATGGAACTCGCCGTCGAGGAAATCAACGCTTCGGGCGGCGTCATCGGCAAGAAGATCGAAGTCATCACCCGCGATGACAACGCCAACCCCGGCGACGCGGTGCGCATGGCCGAAGAGCTGATCTCGCGCGAGAAGGTCGACGTGCTGATGGGCTCCTTCCTGTCGAACACCGGCCTGGCCCTGACCGACTTCGCCAAGCAGAAGAAGTTCTTCTACCTGGCCGCCGAACCCCTGACCGACAAGATCGTCTGGCAGAACGGCAACAAGTACACCTACCGCCTGCGCCCCTCCACCTACATGCAGGTGGCGATGCTGGTGCCCGAGGCCGCCAAGCTGAAGAAGAAGCGCTGGGCCATCGTGTACCCCAACTACGAGTACGGCCAGTCGTCCGCCGCCACCTTCAAGAAGCTGCTGAAGGAAGCCCAGCCGGATGTCGAGTTCGTCGCCGAGCAGGCGCCGCCGCTGGGCAAGGTCGACGCCGGCAGCGTGGTGCAGGCGCTGGCCGATGCCAAGCCCGACGCCATCTTCAATGCGCTCTTCGCCGCCGACCTGTCCAAGTTCGTCCGCGAAGGCAATACCCGCGGCCTGTTCGAGAAGACCGCCGTGGTCAGCGTGCTGACCGGCGAGCCCGAGTACCTCGATCCGCTGAAGGACGAAGCGCCCAACGGCTGGATCGTCACCGGCTACCCGTGGGCCACGGTGGCCACGCCGGAACACAAGGCTTTCCTGGCCGCCTACCAGGCGCGTTTCAAGGACTACCCACGCCTGGGCTCGGTGGTGGGCTACAGCGCGGTGAAGTCGATCGCGGCGGGCATCAAGAAAGCCGGCAGCACCGACACCGAGAAGCTGGTCGCGGCCTTCAAGGGACTGCCGGTGGAGACCCCCATGGGCAAGATCACCTACCGCACCCAGGACAACCAGTCGACCATGGGCGCCTACGTCGGCAAGACGAAGAACGAAGGCGGCAAGGGCACGATGGTCGATTACGTCTACCTGGACGGCGCCAAATTCCAGCCGTCGGACGCCGAAGTCAAGACGCTGCGCGCGCCGGACTGAGCGCCGCTCCACCCTAAGGTTCTCCCATCATGGATTTCTCAGGTTTCGTCGTCCAGCTGCTCAACGGGCTGGCCGGCGCATCGTCCCAATTCCTGGTCGCGGCCGGGTTGTCGCTGATTTTCGGCGTCACCCGCATCGTCAACTTCGCGCATGGATCGTTCTTCATGCTCGGCGTCTACGTGGCCTATGCGCTGGTGAACCAGCTGAGTTCCGTGATGGGCCCCGCCGGTTTCTGGATCGCGCTGCCGCTGGCGGCGCTGGTGGTGGCGGCAATAGGCGCGGCCATCGAGATGACGCTGCTGCGGCGCATCTACAAGGCGCCCGAGCTGTTCCAGCTGCTGGCCACTTTCGCGCTGGTGCTGGTCATCAACGATGCCGCCCTGTGGATGTGGGGCGCCGAAGAGCTGCTCGGGCCGCGCGCGCCCGGCTTCAAGGGCTCGGTCGAGATTCTCGGCCGCCAGTTTCCTTCGTACGACCTGTTCCTGGTGGTGGTCGGCCCGGTGGTGCTGGGCCTGCTGTGGCTGCTGCTCACCCGCACCCGCTGGGGCACGCTGGTGCGCGCCGCCACGCAAGACCGCGAAATGGTCAGCGCCCTGGGCATCAACCAGGCCTGGCTGTTCACCGCGGTGTTCGCCCTGGGCGCGCTGCTGGGCGGCCTGGGCGGCGCGCTGCAGCTGCCGCGCGAGCCCGCCAACCTGGAGATGGACCTGACCGCCATCGGTGCCGCCTTCGTGGTGGTGGTGGTCGGCGGCATGGGTTCCATCCCCGGTGCCTACGTCGCCGCGCTGCTGATCGCGGAGGTCAAGGCGGTGTGCATCTGGCTGGGCGTGGTCGAGGTGTTCGGCATCTCGATCTCGTTTTCCAAGATGACGCTGGTCGTCGAATTCCTGGTGATGGCGGCGGTGCTGGTGTGGCGCCCGTGGGGGCTGTTCGGCCGGCCGCAGGGCATCTCACGGTCGCAAAGCGCGGCGGAGGCGCCCTTGCGCCGGCCGGCCAAAAGCTACCTGGTGGCGGTGGGCGTGCTGGCCGTGGTGCTGGTGCTGCTGCCGCTGATGACGGCCAGCGCGCCCTACGTCACCGTGCTGGCCATCGACCTGATGATCGCCGCGCTGTTCGCGGTCAGCCTGCACTTCATCATGGGTCCGGCGGGCATGCACAGCTTCGGCCACGCGGCGTACTTCGGCCTGGGTGCCTACGGCGCCGCATTGCTGGTGCGGGCAGCCGGCGTGCCGATGGAAGTCGCCCTGGTCGGCGCGCCCGTCGTGGCGGCGCTGGGCGCGGTGGTCTTCGGCTGGTTCTCGGTGCGGCTGTCGGGTGTCTACCTGGCCATGCTCACCCTGGCTTTCGCGCAGATCGCCTGGGCCATCGTCTACCAGTGGGACACGTTCACCGGCGGCAGCAACGGCCTGACGGGTGTCTGGCCGGCCGAATGGCTGTCCTCCAAGACGGCCTACTACTGGCTGACGCTGGCCTTCGTCGGTGGCGGCATCCTGTGGTTGCGCCGGGTGCTGTTTTCGCCCTTCGGCTACGCCCTGCGCGCCGGCCGCGATTCGGTGCTGCGGGCCGACGCCATCGGCATCGACGTCAAGCGCATGCAGTGGGCGGCCTTCGTCATCGCCGGCGCGGTGGCCGGCCTGGCGGGTGCGCTGTTCGCGTTTTCCAAGGGCAGCATCTCGCCCGAGACCATGGGCGTGGGCCGCTCGGTCGACGGCCTGGTGATGGTGCTGCTGGGCGGCATCCAGACGCTGGCCGGCCCGGTGGTGGGCGCCGTCACCTTCAACTGGCTGCACGACACCGTGGCGCGCAACACCGACTACTGGCGGGCCATGCTGGGCGGCATCATCCTGCTGCTGGTGCTGCTGTTCCCGCAGGGCATCGCCGGCTATGCCCGCCAACTATTCGAACGCCGCAGCGCGAGTTCGCGCGCGGCGGCACTGGGTGAAGAGGTGAAGGCATGAGCGCTGCTCCCCTTTTGAAAGTCGCCGGGCTCGGCAAATCCTTCGGCGGCGTGAAGGCCGTCGACGGCATCGATTTCACCCTGAACAAGGGCGAACTCCTGGCGCTGGTCGGCCCCAACGGCGCCGGCAAGTCGACCACCTTCAACATGGTCAACGGCCAGTTGCGGGCCGACCGTGGCTCCATCCAGCTCGAAGGCAAGGAACTCGTCGGCCTGAAGCCGCGCGCCATCTGGAAACAGGGCGTCGGCCGCACCTTCCAGATCGCCGAAACCTTCTCCTCGCTCACCGTGGTCGAGAACGTGCAGATGGCCCTCATCTCGCACGGCGACAAGCTGTTTTCGATGTGGCGCCGCGCCGCCGACTACCGGCGCGACGAAGCCCTGGCGCTGCTCGACCAGGTCGGCATGAAATCGCAAGCCGACCGCCCCTGCAGCGTGCTGGCGTACGGCGACGTGAAGCGGGTCGAACTCGCCATCGCCATGGCCAACGCACCCAAGCTGCTGCTGATGGACGAACCCACCGCCGGCATGGCGCCCAAGGAGCGCAACAACCTGATGGCGCTGACCAAGCAACTGGTCATCGACCGCGGCATGGCGGTGCTGTTCACCGAGCACAGCATGGACGTGGTCTTCGCCTACTCGGACCGGATGATCGTGCTGGCCCGCGGCCGCCTCATCGCCGAAGGCAAGCCCCTGGAAGTCCGCGACGACCCGAAGGTGCAGGCGGTGTATTTCGGCAGCGGCAAGACATTCGAGAAAGAGATCGCGTGATGGCACCGACCGATGAAATCCTGCTCGAAGCCAAAGGCCTGCAGGCCTGGTACGGCGCGGCGCAGATCCTCTACGACGTCGACCTGAACGTGAAGCGCGGCGAAGTCGTCGCGCTGATGGGCCGCAACGGCGCCGGCAAATCGACCACCCTCAAGACGGTGATGGGCATGCTGGCCAAGCGCAAGGGCCGCATCACCTTCCGGGGCCAGGACATCTCCGCCACCGAGCCGCACCACGCCGCCAAGCTGGGCCTGGGTTTCGTGCCGGAAGACCGGCGGGTGTTCACCGACCTGACGGTGGTCGAAAACCTGGAAGTCGGCCGCCAGGGCGCCCGCGCCTGGAGCGACGGCAGCGCCGCGCCGCTGTGGACTCCTGAAAAGCTGTTCGAGCTGTTTCCCAATCTCGGCGAGATGCCGGACCGCCCGGGCGGCCGCATGAGCGGCGGCGAGCAGCAGATGCTCACCGTCGCCCGCACCCTGATGAGCAACCCCTACCTGGTGTTGCTGGACGAGCCCTCGGAAGGCGTCGCCCCCCTCATCGTCGAGCAGATGGCCAACATGATCCTGGCGCTGAAAAGCCAGGGCGTGAGCATCCTGTTGTCCGAACAGAACATGCACTTCGCGGCCCTGGTGTCCGACCGGGCCTACGTGCTGGAGAAGGGGCAGATCCGATACCAGGCGTCGATGGAAGAACTCGAAGCCAACGAGGAAGTCCGTCGCGCGTACCTCAGTGTTTGAACTCCAGGAGTTGTCGACCATGCAAAACACGCATCGCAGAGCAGTCTTGAAATCCGCCGCCGCATTGGCGGCATTCGGCGCCGTCGGCCGTCACGCCCTGGCTGCGGCCCCGGTGAGGCCCGGCTCGGCAGCGCTCATCGTCGTCGATGTGCAGAACTGCTTTCTCGACGGCGGAACGCTGGCGGTGAAGGGCGGCAACGAGGTGATTCCGGTCATCAACAAGCTGGCGCCGGCCTTTGAGAACATCGTCGTCACCCAGGACTGGCACACCGCCGGCCATGCTTCCTTCGCCAGTGCGCACGACGGCAAGAAGCCGTTCGAGAGCACCAAGCTCAGCTACGGCCAGCAGGTGCTGTGGCCCGACCACTGCGTGCAGGGCACGCCGGACGCGGAGCTGGGCAAGGACCTGAAGCTGCCGACCGCCCAACTCATCATCCGCAAGGGTTTCCACAAGGAAATGGACAGCTATTCGGCTTTCCAGGAAGCCGATCACAAGACGGTGACCGGCCTCGCCGGGTACCTGAAGGCGCGCGGAATCAAGACGGTCTTCGTGACCGGCCTGGCGACCGATTTCTGCGTCGCCTGGACGGCGATGGATGCGCGGAAGGCGGGCTTCGATGTGTATGTGGTGGAAGACGCCACGCGGGCCATTGATTTGAATGGTTCGCTGGCGGCGGCTTGGAAACAGATGGCAGCCAAGGGCGTGAAGCGGATTCAGTCCGGAGATATCGCGGTCGGATAACGCGCTTTAATTAATCCAGATCAGGCCGGCGAGGGCAACCTCGCCGGCCTGATTTTATTTGGGGGTAGTTATCTGATACGTAGTTTTATCTTGATAAACGAAATACCCAGCGGATGGCGCCAGTAATCATCCGTGACAAGATCGATTTTTCTGGAAAAAAGGAAAATCAGATAGGCATGAAATATGGTGACCACTCACCAACAAGTGAGTTCATATCATGCAGTCAGAAACTATTTTTCCGTTTTCTACCACGGGTAGATACGAATTAGCGGTAGTCGGAGCGAAAACGGCCAATGGCGGCGAAGTCACGAGTGCCAGCAGCGGTGGTCACCTTGGTCAACACGAAGTGGCATTGGTCGGGGACATCGTTTCTTACCGCGACGGTCGAACGGCGAAGATTACCTCCGGGGCAGGCGGTGTTTCGTCTATCGACGGTAAACCCCCTGCCATTGTGGGAAGCCATGTCGAAGGCGGCGATCGAATCATTTCCACGCCGGTGCATGGAGCCGAGATTTGTCTAGACCCGTCCAGGCCCCTGCCTGAAGGATTCCTCGTTGAGGGATATGTCCGGTCCAAGGCGTCGAACTGAGGGTCACGCCATGATGCGAAAAGTTGTCCTGGTGGGTGACCCTCCGAGTACTGGCGGATTTGTATTACCCAATGATTGCAGATCCAGCGTTAATGACGTCCCCAAAGCATGGGTCGGTGGAAAAGTCTGGTGCGAAGCTTGTAAAAGCGAGGGAGTTATCGCCAAGGCCGGTGGGCCTTATCGACCGATGGCTTATGGCGGAGAAGAAGTACTGGAAGGCGATCTGGTGCTGTGCCAATGCCCGGTTGCGCCGAAGTTGATTGCAAGAGCGGTGAGTATCGCTCCGCCGTTGGTAATGGTCGACGACCGAATTGAATCCCTAGGTGAGTTACCACCGCCGTTTCGGCAGTTCTGCAATTTCACCGGTGTTAGGTGTGTGCCGCCCGATCTTCCCCATACCATTAATTTTTTCATTGAGGATGGCCGAACCAGTCAACCCTTGACACATACGCCATATCTGCTTGTGCTGAGTAATAACTCTGAATATATGGGTACGACCGACGCCAATGGATTGACTGAAACTGTCGGGTCTGCCGAGCCTTTTTCTGCGCATATTGAAATCCCATACTACGGCGGAAGAAAAAAAGACGTTGAATTTTCAGATGATGGCTTTGCGAATTTTGAGGGCGGCGATGGGGCTTGCGGATGTTGATGTCTTAAATCACCTTGCTGTCTAGAAGTTTGGAAGCTGGTGACGCATTGATTAAATAATCACCTTGATTATCAGGAGTATCTATGAATAATAAAATCTATCAATCTGTGCCTTCGGGCCTTTCAGCGAGCCTCTTGCCTATTCCGATTGTTATGCAAGTCGACAAAGTCTTAAGTGGCTCTGGTTGGTGTTTGTCTTTCCCGGGTAGTGAGAGTATCGGTGACTTGTCAGACCCGTTTAAGAGTAATTTTATCGAATTCTATACGGCGATGGCTATTGCTGGGGCATCCCTTAATATTTCATCAACATACAGGCCAAAAGAACGCGCCTATTTAATGCGCTATTCTTATGAGATAAAACATGGACTCTGCCTGCCAAAGAAGGTTCCCGAAATGTCGGGCGTGGCGATTGAATGGGATCATGGGAATGACATTAAATCAATTGCGGCTGCTGCCGACATGACTAAAGGTTTCAATATAGACGGATTGGCAACGACTCCATCCGATAAATCACTGCATATTTCTGGGCTGGCAGTAGACCTTCAAATTACATGGAAAGGCGATTTATCTATCATGAAGAAAGATGGGTCAATCGAGAAGATAACCAGTCTGCCTAGAGATCGCATGAATAAAGACTTACATAAAGTGGGGGCAGGGTATGGCGTACTCAAATTTCACGACGGTTATAAAGATAAGCCGCATTGGTCGTCGACTAGTTTTTAGTCGTGAAAAAAACATTAATCCCCGTTGTTTTTTTTATGATGCATGCTGTTGCATGGAGCGCCGGAAATCCATTAGAAGAGCATTTTCTTGTGAATGACGGGACGGTTTTAGATAAAAATACCGGGTTGCGATGGCAGCGTTGCAGCGTAGGCATGTCATGGCAGAAGAACAATAAATGTGGTGGTAAAGCAAAAAAAATGACTTTCCTCGACGCTCAAAGAATTAATGGTTCCGATGCTTTAAAAGGAATGTGGCGTATACCCAGTAAAACCGAGCTAGAGTCTTTGGTGGAAAAGTCCGGTGAAGATTTCAAAATAAGACATGATATTTTTCCCGATGTCGATCATGAGAATAATTTTTTTTGGACTTCGGACAGGTATGACAGCAGTAATGCTTGGTTTGTCGAATTTTTCCATGGAAATTCTGGTCATGTTGCAGGGGATTACGTCATTATAAATAACAAGTGGAACGTTCGATTGGTGCATTTTGAGGGCCTTTCCGCAGACTGATTGCTGCATGAACTGCAGTGATTTGCGCTTTAAATTTCTAAAAGACGGCGCTGTATCATTGCAAGCGTGAGCAGGCCATCAAAATGCTACGCCTAAGATTTCCTTTCCTAGTGAGGAAGCCGCAGCATGGGTCGATAGACGGGTCCTGATATGAAAAGACGGCTCTGCGCCAACCTGATTATTTTTCTGAAAATTTCCGCAATTTTTAATGCTCATGCCGACGTATTAGGGGCTGCCGACCTCGAGATGATGTCGGTCGAGGGCGGGCAGTTTGTGGACCACTTTACCCGTTTACGCTGGCAGCGTTGTACTTACGGAACCACGTGGATGCAAGACAGATGCGTCGGCAAAATCAAGAAATTGACATGGGTAGATGCGCGTCGGTTGAACCCTGTCCGCTGGTCGGGGCGTTTATGGAGAATTCCCAACAAGGCCGAAATGGAAACACACGTTGATTCTTCGGTTCCTGAATTCAAGATCGATTCGGAAATTTTCCCGGATGTGTCGGGAAATAATCGATTATTCTGGACGGCCGACAGATCCCGAAATGGTACGCGTTGGGTAGTTGATTTTCAGTTGGGCCGGTTCGATGATCAGCTTGATACCGAGGAGCGGCGTCTCGGCGTCAGACTGGTCAGCACAGAACCGGATTGGCTCTCTCAATCGCTCGGCCTGCCTTGATCAATAGCCTGTTGCGGCTCCCGCTTGGAAAAGATCACGCTTGATTAAGAATCCGGATCTACCAATCTTCGCATCAGCAATCCGGCAAGGTCGCGCCGGGAGTCGCAGACGATGTGGATATAGACCGTTTCGGCCCTAGGCTCGTAGATGATTCGGTTCATTCCCACCAGAATTTGGCGGTAGGTGGTGATATTGAGAGTCTGCAGTTCATCGGGAATATTGCCTTTGAGTGGATTTTCCCGGATCAGCGCTGCGGCGGTTTTGATCTTGGCGAAGCTTGCCAGCCAAGTGGCTTTACCAAAAACCTTGACGATATAGCGCCTCAATTCCATCAGATCCTGCGTGGCCGCCTGCAGAAATACCAGTTTCACTCGTCGGCTTTCGGGTCTGTCCTGTCAAGCCGATCGATTTCGGCAAAAACTTCCGCTGCAGATTGAAATTCGCCCCGTGCGATCTCACGATTGCCCAAGGCCAGAATTTTGAGCAGCGCGAGCGTTTGCTGCTGCTCTTCATAGGAGCGGACATCCATTACCACCAGTTTGGCCTCACCGTTCTGGGTGACCAGCAAGGGCTCCCGAGTCGCGGATATCTCCTTGACGATCTCCGCCGCATGACTTTTCAGATAGCTGATGGGCTTGACCTGACGGGAATAGAGCATCGTGCCCTCCGATTCAAAAGACTGATTGTGGTCTAAATTCAGTTCTGTCTACTCAAAAAACAAAGCCCGCCTGGGCATGACCTGGGCGGGCTTCGTAAAGTCTGAAGAAACTCAACGCATCTTCGGCGGCGCCTTCGCATCCAGCACGGCTTCCGGCGCTTGCGCCTCCACCCAGGTTTCGTTGTTCAACCCCGCGTGCATCCGCTTTTCATCCAGCTCGTTCGTCCACTTGGCGACCACCAACGTGGCCACCCCGTTGCCGATCAGGTTGGTCAGCGCCCGCGCTTCGGACATGAAACGGTCGATGCCCAAAATCAGCGCCAGCCCCGCCACCGGCACATGGCCCACCGCCGACAGCGTGGCCGCCAGCACGATGAAACCGCTACCCGTCACGCCCGCAGCGCCCTTGGACGTGAGCAGCAGCACGGCGAGCAGGGTCAACTCCTGCATCAGCGTCATGTCCGTATTCGTCGCCTGGGCGATGAATACGGCGGCCATCGTCAGGTAGATGGCAGTGCCGTCCAGGTTGAAGGAATAACCGGTGGGGATGACCAGGCCGACGCAGGTCTTCTTGGCGCCCAGGTTCTCCATCTTTTCCATCATCCGCGGCAGCACCGATTCGGACGACGAGGTGCCCAGCACGATCAGCAGTTCTTCCTTGATGTACTTGATGAACTTCCAGATGCTGAAGCCGTGGAAGCGGGCGATGGTGCCCAGCACCACGAAGATGAACAGCAGGCAGGTGATGTAAAAAACCGCCATCAGCTTGCCCAGCGAGAACAGCGAGGCGATGCCGTACTTGCCGATGGTGAAGCTCATCGCGCCGAACGCACCGATGGGCGCCAGTTTCATGATCATGTTGACGATGCCGAAAAGCACGTGCGAGCCCTTCTCGATCACGTCGAAGATCAGCGTGCCGCGGCCGCCGAAGCGGTGCAGGGCGAAGCCGAACAGTACGGCGATGAGCAGCACCTGCAGGATTTCGCCCTTGGCAAAGGCGTCGACCATGGTGTTGGGGATCACGTGCAGCAGGAAATCGACCGTGCCTTCCATCTTGCCGGGGCCGGTATAGGCGGCGATGGCCTTGGTGTCGATGGAGGCCGGGTCGATGTTCATGCCGGCGCCGGGCTTGAGCAGGTTGACCAGTACCAGGCCGACGACCAGCGCGACGGAGCTGACCACCTCGAAGTACAGCAGTGCCAGTCCGCCGGTCTTGCCGACCTTCTTCATGTCTTCCATGCCGGCGATGCCGATCACCACGGTACAGAAGATGATCGGCGCGATGATCATCTTGATCAGCTTGATGAAGCCGTCGCCCAGCGGTTTCATCGACTCGCCGATCTGCGGGTAGAAGTGCCCCAGCAGCACGCCGACGACGACGGCAAAAATGACCTGCAGGTACAGGGACTTGTATAGCGGCGGCTTGGCCGGGACGGGCGTGGAAGCGGTCAATGGAACCTCGAGCTAGTTATTTTGGATATGGGCGCGATTGTCACGGAAGCGGGTGACACGGTCGGTGATTCAGGGTTTGCCGCCGGCGGACTTCTTGCGGAATGCGCTTTCCTTGAGCTCGCACTCGGCGATCTTGTTGCGCTGGTCCATGGCCGACCCGGACGGGCTGCGCGCCTCGGTCCAGCAGGCCGCCACCTCGTCGCGTTCTTCCTGCTGATCTGCGCTGCTGGGGCCGCCGAACTGCAGTAATCCGTAGCCGACCAGGCCGGCCAGCACCACACCGGTGATGGCGACCGGCGAGGGGAGCCAGCGGTTTCTTTTGGGGGGAGTGAGAGGCGCCGGTGCGTTCATCGTGCTTCCTTTGCTGCAGGAAACGCTACTTTCCCACAACGGCATGGCCCGGCATAACGCCCGCTCGCTATGGCGGCGATGGGTGCCATAGCGTCCGGCCGAGCGGTTTGACACAAAGAAATACGCTTTGTCGTCTGCGCTACAATTGGGAATCATTCTCGTTGGCATCGCTCACCCCTGCGGCTGAGCTTGCCCCTTCGCCGTATTCCATGACCCAGGCACCCGCCCATCCCTCGCCCGCCGCTCGCCTGGCCAATGCGTCGCCCTCGACCCGCCACCGCTGGTTGTCCGTCGGAAGCGAGGGTCTGCGGTATCGCGTCGGCGTGGCGGTACGTGCGATGGCCGCCATTTTTGGCGGCTACCTGCTGTCGGCCCTGTCGGCCGGCGTGCTCGCCCTGGTCCTGCCGGGAGAACGGTTGGAGGCGGCGGTCATGTCGACATTGCTGGCCTTCGTGGTGTACCCATGCGCGGTGATGTGGGTGTTCGCGGCCCGCACGGCGGCGCGCGCGGTGGTCGGCCTGCTGCTGCCCTGCGCGGCCCTCGGCGCGGTGCTGCTCGCGCATTTCTACCTGGGGGCCGGCGCATGAAGGAAGGTTTTCGCCAATCGATGGCCTGGCTGCATACCTGGTCGGGTTTGCTGGTCGGCTGGGTGCTTTTCCTGGTGTTCTGCGCCGGTACTGCGTCGTACTTCAAGGACGAGATCACTTTCTGGATGAAGCCCGAACTGCACCAGGCAGCCAGCGAGCCGGTGACCCCGGTGCTGGCGGCGGAGCGGTCGGTGGCTTTCCTGCAGCAGCGCGGGCCCGATGCGCAGCGGTGGTTCATTTCGCTGCCGACCGCGCGCGAGCCGATGGTGCGCATGTTCTGGAACCCCAAGCCCAAGCCCTTGCCGCCGGGTGCCGAGCGGCCGCGGCGGGGTCGCTTCGAGAATGCCGCCCTCGACCCGGCGACCGGGCAGCCGGCGGAGGCCGCGCGCGAAACGCGGGGCGGCGAGTTCCTGTATCGCCTGCACTACGACCTGCACTACATGCCGGCCCTCTGGGCGCGCTGGATCGTCGGCTTCTGCGCGATGTTCATGCTGGTGGCCATCGTCAGCGGCATCGTCACCCACAAGCGCATCTTCAAGGACTTCTTCACCTTCCGCCCCCGCAAGGGCCAGCGCAGCTGGCTCGACGCCCACAACGCCACCGCGGTGCTGGCGCTGCCGTATCACCTGATGATCACCTACACCGGCATCGTCACGCTGATGTTCATGTACATGCCGTGGGGGCCGCAGGTGGCCTACAAGGGCGATGAGAAAACCTTCAATGCGGAGGTGTTCCCCAGCGGCGGCAACCGCAACGCCAAGGCGGCCGGAACCCCGGCGCCGCTGGTGGCGGTAGGGCCCCTGATGGCGCGTGCGCAGGCGCACTGGGGCGAAGGCTCCCGGGTCGGCCGGCTGGAGGTGATGCACCCCAACGATGCGAATGCGGTCGTTACCATCAGCCGACAGTCCGGCCAGGACCTGTCCAGCATTCAGCCTTCCATGACGTTCAACGGCGTGACCGGCGAACTGATCGCGACGGCGGGCGACACGGCCGGCGCGGCAGTAGAGACTCGCGGCGTGCTGTACGGCCTGCATCTGGCGCACTTCTCCAGCGGATTGCTGCGCGCGCTGTTTTTCCTGTCCGGGCTGGCCGGTTGCGTGATGGTCGCGACGGGGCTGCTGCTGTGGGGCGTCAAGGAGCGCCAGAAGTTCGCCAAGGCGCTCAAGCAGGGCGGTCGCGTCAGCTTCGGCCTGCGTCTGGTGGACGGTCTCAACGTCGCCGCGATCGCCGGCCTGCCGATCGCTTTCGCCACCTACTTCTGGGCCAACCGACTGCTGCCGGTGGGCATCGCCGGCCGGCCCCAGGAAGAAATCACCTGCTTCTTCGCCGCCTGGGGCGTGGCGGCGGTCGCCGGGCTGGCCTGGCCCGCCAGGCGCATGTGGCAAATCCAGCTGTGGCTGGGGGCGGCGCTGTTCGCATTGGTGCCGCTGGTCAACGCGCTGACCGGGCCGGGCAACCTGGGCATGGCGATATCGCGCGGCCTGTGGAGCGTCGCCGGCTTCGACCTCGTCTGCGTCGGACTCGGCCTGGCGCTGGCCGCCGCCGCCTGGTGGGTCGGCAAGCGCAAGCCGTCGCCGGCCAGACCCCGCGCGGCGGCGGTGACGCCGGGCGGCTCGCAGATGGAGGCGGCACGATGAGCGGCCCGATCGTGGGCGGCCTCGCGGCGCTCGCCAGTGCGCTGGGCGGTTTTTTCGCCCTCGGCCTGGCGATGGACCGCCACTACGAGGACAGCTTCGGGCGAGGCAGCAGCGCGGGCCGCAAGGCCCGCTGGCTGCAGGCCGGCGGCGCGCTGGGGCTGGTGCTTTCGCTGGTGGTGTGTTCCGGCCTGCGCGGCGCGGCGCAGGGGGCGGTGCTGTGGTGCGGCGTGATGACGGCCAGCGCCATCGTCGTGGCGCTGATGCTCAGCTATGCGCCCCGCCATTCGGCGAGGGTGCTGGCGGCGACCAGCACCGTGGCCGTGATGGCGCTGGCGATGCGCTGGCTTTCCTGAGCAGGCCGCCGGACCGTCGCTGGCGCAGCGAGCTTCAGGCTCCGAGCAGCGCTGCCGACAGCCGGATCAGGGCCTGGTCGCTGCCGTGCGGTCCCATCAGCGAGAGGCCCAGCGGAGCGCCGGCACGCGACATCAGCGGCAGCGAAATCTGCGGAAACCCGGACAGCCCGGACAGGCACAGCATGCGGATCGAGCGATTGCGGTAATCGTCCTGCGCGCTTTCGGGTTCGGCCAGCAGCGGCGCGATGTCGGGCATGGTGGGCATCAGCAGCACGCCGTCCCGGCCCAGCAGCGTGGCGATGCGGGCCTGGTAATCGGCGCGCACCGCCTCGTGTTTTTCGATGCCGACCGGAGCGCTGTCGCGCGACCAGGCAAAGCGCTCCTTCACCCCCGGTCCGAGCCGCAGGCCGTAGCGGGTGATGGTGTCGCCGAGGCTCTTCCAGGCATCCACGCCCTGGATGTGGCGATGCGCCCAGAACAGGCTGTCGAAATCGAGACCGCAGCGTGCCTGCACCCGGGCCGGGTCGCCGATCACGGCCTGCAGCTTGCGCAGCGTGGCCTCGAAGATCTCCTGCACGGCGGGGTCGGCCAGCTCCAGCACGTCGTCCGGCACCAGCCAGCGCGGCGTGGCGATGGGCGCGGCGCTGTCCGGCCCCAGCAGCAGCTCGCCCACCCGCGCGAAAGTGTCGATGTCGCGGGTGAACCAGCCGCAGGTGTCGAACACCGGAGCCATCGGCATGCAGCCTTCGAGCGAGATGCGGCCGTGGGTGGGCCGCAGGCCGATCAGGCCGCAGTGGCTGGCCGGCGCGCGCACCGAGCCGCCGGTGTCCGAGCCGACGGCGATATCGACCAGCCCGCACGACACCGCGGAGGCCGAACCGGAGCTGGATCCGCCGGTGATGCGCTCGGGTGCGGTGCCGTTGCGCGGGGCACCGAAATGCACGTTGTTGCCGGCCATGGAAAAGGCCAGCTCGTCGGTGACCACCTTGCCCGCAAAGCGTGCTCCGGCGGCCAGCAGCGCATCGGTGACGGGCGACGATGCCTGCTTGATGCCGGACAGCGCCAGCATGTGCGGGTTGCCGCAACCGGTCGGGTAGCCGGCGACGTCGTAGATGTCTTTCATCGCGAAGCTCAGGCCGGCCAGCGGTCCGCCGGCCGCATGCGGCGTACCGCCGGACGGCGCGGGGTAGGGGACGAAGCAATGGGCCGGTTCAGCGGGCTGGAGATCGATGGCGGCGTTCAGGCGTGCGGTCATGGATGTGGAAAGGACGAAGCGGAAAAGCGGGCGCATCCAGTGCCAAGCGGTGACACAGGTACCGATGCGATACGGGTGGCCCGTTTATAACGGCAGCGTAAAAAAAGGGGCCGCATGCAGGCATGCGGCCCCCAAACTGGATTGCACCTCGGCCCCCGGAAAAGTATCCCGACCGTCCGTGTGTCCTCGGTGCCTTCCCAGATCGGTCAAATCATGCGGCGGCGGATTTCTGCCGGCGCCGGGCCACGACGCCGGTCAGGCCCAGGCCGGCCAGCAACATGGCGTACATCTCGGGTTCCGGGGCCGGCACCAGCTGGATCAGCGTGGTGTAGTTCGAACCCGCCAGCGTCGACGCATTGCCGTTGATCACCAGGGTGTAGAGGGTGTTGTTGGGCAGCGGTGAAAAATCGAGGTACAGGTTGTCAGCGGTGCGCCCGCCATTGACGGCCGGTTCGACGAGGCTCGAAGTGATGAGCGAGGCGCCGGCGAGCGCGGCCAGCGTATTGAAGCTGCCGGCATACAGCAGGATCGAATCCAGCGAGGTACCGCTGGAACTCACCATGAGTGCCTGGGCCGAAATGCTGGTGGCGGTGTTGTGTGCGACCGAAAAGGTGAACAGGTCCGAGAAACTTCCCTGCGCGGTCGGGAAGACCTGGCCATAGCTTTCGGTCACCAGGCCGATGTCGTAGCTGTGGCTGTGGTCGGCCGCGTGTGCGGACAAACCGAAGGACAAGGCGACAAGGGCTGTCGCGGCGGCTTTCTTGAACAGGGTGGTCATATCAGGCTTTCAAACGGGTGGACGAGGAGGGCAAATGAAACAGTGCAAACGGACTGTCACAGGTGCTTCTGCCGCTCTCAATAGACCGAATGGATCCAAGCGTCGGCTGCGATAAATCTGAATGCCGTCAGGCTTTATGAAGCTGTTTTCGGTAAACCGAAAAAATGGAATTGGAAAGTGATTGGAGCGGCGCCGAAGCCGCGATTCGCCGAGTGTGGGCCATCGCTTTTTCCGCTCTTTCACAAATCTCCGTATTTATCGCCCCGTTTCTGTTGGAACGTTTTTATACATTGCTTTGGATTAGCGCGACCGGGTGTGAACACAAGGTCGTTGCAGGTGTAATCCGCGAGCATCCCGATAATCGTCCTGCACGCAGGATCGCCCGGCCAGCGCCGGCCGAGAGACCGTGACAAAAAACTCAGGCGGCAGGCAGGCAGGCGGCAGCCGGGTCGGCCTGCAGGCTGGCGATCTGCCGCGCGATCGCCTCCGCGGCGCGGCTGGTGATGCGCTGGGCACCCAGCGCCAGGCTGTCGATGCCGCCGATGGCGGCTTCGCTGCCCTGCCAATGGCAGTGCAGGGCGCGCGGTGCGTCGCTGCGGCGCAGGGTCCAGCCGAAAGATGCGTCCACGCGGCTGTTTTCCACCGCGTCGAAGTCGCGTAGCTGCACCGCCACGCGCCAGACCGGCTGGCCGTTCTGGCGAGCGGCCTTGGTGACGTCGATGGCACCGCCGCGGGCCACGACACCGGCGGCCAGGGCATCGCGCAGTTCTTTTTCGAACGACGCCGACCAACGGTGTTGTTCGAGGATGCGCACCTGTGCGCCGGCGGCGTTGTCGCGCACCACCATCTGCGGCCGGGCCAGGCGCTCGGGCAAGGCGACGGGTGCGAGTTCGACGAAGACCGGGGCGGCCGGCGCTGCGCTGTTCGAAGGGGACGACGCCGAAACCGAAGGCGGCGCGGCCAGCGTGTAGTAGCGATCGGGCTGGCTTGCGCAGGCCGTCGCCAGCAGCGCCGCCGCCACTACGGCGACGAGGCGGGGGCGGGACGAGGCGGAAAAAGCGGCGCGGGATGTGTCCCCGGAAGAGTCTCGGAAAGAGGGCAGGCGGTTCATTTCTTGTCGTCCGGTTTGCCGCGCAGCAGCGATTCGGGATGGCGTTCGAGGTAGTCGGTCAGCACCCGTACCGAGGCCGCGGTGCGGCTGAGTTCCTGCAGCGTCTGCCGCATGTCCTGCTGCAGCGGCGAGTCTTCGGCCAGGGTGCGCTCGGCACTGGAGATGGTCTTGCGCGCATCCTTCATGGCGGCCGTGATCTCGGGGGACACGTCGTTGTTGAGGGTACGGGTGAGCTGCTCGGCGCCGGCCAGCGTCTTGTCGAGCTTGGCGATGCTAGCGCGCAGGTCGTTGCCGATCTCCTCGATCGGCACCTTGTTGACCTTGCCGATGATTTCCTGCACCTGCGACTGCAGCGCGTCCAGGCTGCCGGGCATGGTGGGCAGCTCGGGCGGGTCCTGGGTGACGTCCACCTTGACCGGGCCGGCCTTGGGGAAGAAATCGAGCGCCACGTAGAGCTGGCCGGTGAGCAGGTTGCCCGATCGCAGCTGCCCGCGCAGCCCGCGATTGATGAGCATCTGCAGTCGCTGCGCCTGCTGAGCGCGGGTTTCGGGCTGGGCGGCATCGCCCGGGCGCCGCACCCGGTTCGGGTAGATCTGCACCAGCACCGGCATGCGGAACTCGCGGCCCTCGCGGTCGAACTCGGCGCCGATGGATTTCACCTCGCCGATGTTGACGCCGCGGAAATCCACCGTGGCGCCCGGCGAGAGGCCGCGCACCGACTGGTTGAAGTACAGCATCAGGTTGTGCGCCGGGCCGTCCGGCGGCTTCAGGGCGGTGGTTTCATCCTCGGCCAGCGCGAAGGTGGTGTTTTCAGATGCTTGCGGACCGTTGGCGTCCTCGGGCGCGCGGAAGGCGATGCCGCCCAGCAGGATGGTGGCCAGCGACTGGGTGCGCAGGGTTACGCCGCTGGAGTTGATCTGCATGTCCAGCCCGCTGGCGTGCCAGAACCGGCTGTTGGAACCCACGTATTTGTCGTACGGCGCGTTGACGAAGATGCGCAGGCTGACGCCCTTGCCGTCCTCGTCCAGGTCGTAGGACGCCACCTGGCCGACCTTGATGCGGCGGAAATACACCGGCGATCCGACGTCCAACGAGCCGATCTCCGCGGCGTGCAGCTGAAATTGCTTGCCGGAGGCGTCGCGGGTGACGATGGGCGGGGTTTCCAGCCCGGTGAATTCGCTGGCGGTCTGCTCCTCGGCGCCGGCATCCGCGCCGATGTAGGCGCCCGACAGCAGCGTGCCGAGGCCGGAGATGCCGCTGGTGTCCAGGCGCGGCCGCACCACCCAGAACCGGGTGTCCCTGGCGGTGAAGCCGTCGGCGTCCTTGCTGAGCTGCAGCACCACCCGCACATGGGAGCGATCGCGTGCCAGGCGCAGGCTCTGCACCACGCCGATCTGCACATCCTTGTAGCGCACGGCGGTCTTGCCGGCCTGCAGGCCTTCGGCGGTCTTGAAGCTCACCTCGACCTCCGGGCCGCGATCGACCAGGATCTTGAACACCAGCGTGATGCCGACCAGTGCGGCCACCAGCGGGATCAGCCAGATCAGCGAGGGCAGCCAGTCGCGCCGGCGCACCACCTGCGGTTGCGCCAGGGGCGGTGCGGGGCGGGCTTGGGGGTCGTCGCCGTTCATACGGTGTGTTTTCCTTGTGGCGGAGCGGGGGCCGGCAGCGCGTCGTCGCTGTCCCAGGTGAGCTTGGGGTCGAAGGTGAGGGAGGCCAGCATGGTCAGCACCACCACCGAGCCGAAGGCGGCGATGCCGATGCCGGCGGTGATCTCGGCGAAGCCCTGGATGCGCACCAGGCCGGCCAGCAGGGCGACCACGAAGACATCGAGCATGGACCAGCGGCCGATGAGCTCGATGACGTGGTAGAGCCTGGTGCGTTCGCCCTGGCGCCATGCGCTGCGGCGGCCGGCGGTGACCAGCAGCACGAACAGCGCCGCCAGCTTGAACAGCGGCACCAGGAAACTGGCCACGAAGATGATCGCGGCGATGCCGTAGGAGCCGCTGATCCAGAAGAAGATGACGCCGCTCATGATGGTGTCGCTCTGGGTGCCGAAGAGCGAGCGGGTGATCATGACCGGCAGCAGGTTGGCCGGCAGGTACATCACGCAGGCGGCGATCAGCAGCGCCCAGGTGCGGTTGAGGCTGTCCGGCTTGCGCGTGCGCAGCGTGGTGCCGCAGCGGCCGCAGGCTTCGCCGTCGTGGGCGTCGCGCCATACCGTGCCGCAGTAGCGGCAGGGCAGCAGGCCGGCGGTGACGGCGCGTTCGCCGGTGGTGGCGCCGGTCGTGGTGGTGGTCATGCGCCGCGCTCCACGCCCGGCTGCGCTTCGGCATTGGTGTCGGTATCGGTATCGGTGTCGGTGTCGGCCAGCATGTCCCAGAAGCCGCGCGGGTCGAAGGACAGCACCGCGGTCAGCAGCACCGTCAGCACTCCGAAGGCCCACAGCGCCGGGCCGGGCAGCACCGTGGCCATGCCCGACAGCTTGATCAGCGCCACCAGCACGCCTAGCAAAAAGACCTCGATCATTCCCCAGGGCCGCAGCATCTGCATGCTGCGCACCAGCACCGCGAAACCGCGCGGCTGGCGATCCTGCGCCAGCGGCACCAGCAGCCACGCCAGGATGAGCAATTGCAGCAATGGAAACAGCAGCGTGGTCGCCAGCACCAGCAGGGCGACCAGCGAGCGGCCTTCGCTGGCCAGCGCGATCACCGCGCCGGTGAGCGTGGTCTGGCTGCGCAGGCCGTTGAGTTCGATCTCGACGATGGGAAAGCCGTTGGCGATGGCGAACATGACCAGGCTGGCGATCGTCAGGGGCAGGATGCGGCGGCGCTGGGCGCCCGGGTGCCGGTCGAGTTCGGTGTCGCAGACCGGGCATCGGGCCACCTGGCGCGGTCGCAGCGGCGTGCGCCGGCAAACGGCGTCACAGCTTTCGCAGACGATGGCGTCGGGTACTTCGATCATGAAGCGCCGAGTATGCCGTCCGCCCTGGAAGCAATTGGCGACAAAAGGCATCCTGCACCGATGCTTCTCGCCGCCTTCGCTCAGCGCGGCAGGATGCCTTGCACCAGTTCGGCAGATGCCCGATAGAGCGGTACGTGGCCGCGCAGCAGCACCTGGGCGCTGCGCCTGTACGCCGCCCGCCCGATCTGCAGCAGGCCAGCGTCGTCCAGCCGCGCCGTGACCGTGGCTTCCAGCAGCCCCGCCGGGTTTTCGATGCCGACCAGCAGGTCGCCCGGCTGGCGCCCCACACGCGGCAGGCCGCGCGCCACACGGTGCGCCACGGTGCCTTCGATCAGCGCCGCCGCCGCCAGGCAGCAACCGCCCGAGACCGCCATCGAGGCATGGCCGGTCTGCGGCGTGAAATAGCGCACGGCGATGTGGCCGCCGTGCTGCGGCGCGCCCACGATGCAGGCCTTGGGAATGGTTTCGCTGCGCTCGATATCCGCACGGTCCATGGGCGTGCCGTCGCGCTTTTTGAGTCCCATGCGCAGGCCGGCTTCCACCCACGCGCTACGCAGCGCGGCCATGAAGACGGCGTCGGCTTCCAGTTCGGCGATGGGTTCGTGCGCGGTCTTGCCGAACTCCGCGGCATCCAGGATCACCATCGGCACTGCGACGTCGACGCAGGAAGCATGCAGGGCGCCGACCGTTTCGATCGCCGCGCCCGTCGGCAACAGCCGGCCGGTCTTGGCCCCGACCGGGTCGTGCAGGAACAGGTCGACCGACGCGAAAGCACCGTCGACGCCGGGGATTTCGGCGGTGGCGAAACGGCCGTCGTCCTCGCGCACCATGCGTGCCGTGGTCACCACGCCGGTGTTGGTGTTGCGGATGTCGATGTCGACGGGGCCGGCCGCGCCGCCCGGCACCAGCCCGGTGTCGAGCGCCCACAGGGGCAGGGCCGATGACATGTTGCCGCAGTTGACGCTCCAGTCGACCTCGCCGTGCTCGCCGGCCAGTTGCGCCAGCGTGCTGACCAACCGAGGGCCGTCCGGACCGTTTTCCAGGCCGGCGAAAAAGACCTTGTTGCTGGTGGCCGGGCCGCGTCCCAGGCCGGTGATCTGTCGATTGCCGGGGTGGCGCCCGCCGAGCGGCACGCCCATCAGGTGACGCAGCAGTTCTTCCCGGAGCGCGGGCTCCGCAGGCGCGAAGCCGGCCAGCAGCACCAGGCCGGTCGACGTACCGCCGCGCAGGTGATGCACCGGAAATTCGAGCACGCCGGCGCGCATGCGCGGACGGAGGTCTGGAAAGCCGGGAAACCCGGAACATGCGGATGTCGCACGGGGTGCGGGCGATACGGGCAATTGATCAGCCATGTCGGTCAGCCTGTTTTTTAGGCAAGTCTTATAGAAGACCGGAAGCTTAACCGCTTCCGCGTGCGAAGCCGCAAGGGTTGGCCGACTGCCAAAAAATCCACGTCTCCTGTCGGGAAACCGCCGATCCCTGTCGGCACTGCTAGCGCCTTGGCGAGGGCGATGTCCTACGTGCCGCCGTGCCGCGAACGAAGAGATTGGCTATCCCCATTCCACTCACGGTAGGAAAAACGATGCCAAGCTCCAAATCGCCGGCAGGCAAGCCCGAAGCACCCGAAACCATCGCAGCCCGGTCCGCCGCTCGCAACAGCGACAGCGCACCCGCCAATCCGGCACCTGCAGGTGCGGCGGCGGGCGACCTGCCGACCAAGCGATTTGTCGACACGCAAGCGCTGTCCGCCGGCATGGCTTTCAATGCCAACAAGCCGGCCGAGCACGGCGCAGCGGGCGCCGAGACGCCGCCGGCGGGCCAGACGGTCGAGCCGCCGTCGCGCGTGCCGACCGGCAGCACCTTGTCCGAGGTCAACAGCACCGACAAGACCGGCACCGTCGCACCGGCCGGCGTCAACAACACCATCGACTCGCTGGACCGCGTCCGGGTGTCGTCGGAAGGCCAGGTGCTGACCACCAACCAGGGCGTCAAGGTTGCGGACAACCAGAACTCGCTGAAGGCCGGCGTGCGCGGACCGGCCCTGCTGGAGGACTTCATCCTCCGCGAAAAAATCACCCACTTCGACCACGAGCGCATTCCGGAACGCATCGTCCACGCGCGCGGTTCGGGCGCCCACGGCTTCTTCGAATCCTATGGTTCGCTGGCCAAGTACACCAAGGCCTCGCTGTTCGCCGAAAAAGGCAAGGTCACGCCGGTCTTCGTCCGCTTCTCGACGGTGCAGGGCGAGCGCGGCTCCAAGGACACCGCACGGGACGTGCGGGGTTTCGCCGTCAAGTTCTATACCGACGAAGGCAACTGGGACCTGGTCGGAAACAACATCCCGGTGTTCTTCATCCAGGACGCCATCAAGTTTCCGGACCTGGTGCACGCCGTCAAGCCGGAGCCGCACCACGGCATGCCCCAGGCGGCATCGGCCCACGACACCTTCTGGGACTTCGCGTCGCTGATGCCCGAGATCACGCACATGCTGATGTGGGTTATGAGCGACCGGGCCATCCCGCGCAGCTACCGGATGATGCAGGGCTTCGGGGTGCACACCTTCCGCCTGGTCAACGAAGCCGGCGAGGCGGTTTTCGTCAAGTTCCATTGGCTGCCCAAGCTCGGCACCCATTCGCTGGTGTGGGACGAAGCCGTCAAGATTTCCGGCGCCGACCCCGACTTTCACCGCCGCGACCTGTGGGAGGCCATCGAGGCGGGCGAATACCCCGAATGGGAGCTGGCACTGCAGGTCTTCACCGAGGAGCAAGCCGAGTCGTTCAGCTTCGACATCCTCGACTCGACCAAGCTCGTGCCGGAAGAACTAGTGCCGCTCGAAGTGGTGGGCCGCATGGTGCTCAACCGCAATCCGGACAACTTCTTCGCCGAGACCGAGCAGGTGGCCTTTTGCACCGCCCACGTGGTCCCCGGCATCGATTTCTCCAACGATCCGTTGCTCGCCGGCCGCATCCACTCCTATGTGGACACGCAGATCAGCCGCCTGGGCGGCCCCAACTTCCACGAGCTGCCCATCAACGCGCCGGTCGCGCAGGTGCACAACAACCAGCGCGACGGCATGCACCGCCAGGCCATCAACCGTGGCCGGGTGGCGTACGAGCCCAATTCGCTGGCCGGAGGCGCGCCGTTCCAGGCCGGTGCCGCGCAGGGCTTCGTCAGCGTCGCGAGGCGCATCGACGCCAAGGAGGCGAGCGACAAGGTCCGCGCCAAGCCCGAGAAGTTCGCCGACCACTACACCCAGGCGACGCTGTTCTTCGAGAGCCAGACGCCGGTCGAGCGAGCCCACATCCTCGAAGCCTTCCGCTTCGAACTCTCGAAAGTGCAGACGCCGGCCATCCGCGAGCGCATGGTGGCGGGCCTGGCCAATGCCTCGATGGCGCTGGCCACGCAGCTGGCGGCCGACCTCGGCATGGCCATGCCCGCGCCCCTGCCCAAGGCGCTCGAGACACCCGTCACACCCGAAGTGACCGTGTCGCCCGCGCTGTCGCTGAAGGCTCGCCCCGGCGAGCCGGGCATCCGCACCCGTAAGGTCGCCATCCTCGTCGCGCCCGGCGTCGAAGCCGGACCGGTCCAGGCGCTCCAGGCGTCCCTGCTCTCGCTGGGCGCGGTCGGCCGCATCGTCGCCCCGAGGCTCGGCGTCGTGCCGACGGTGGGTGGCGAGAAACTCGAAGCGGACGCCACCACCGAGAACAGCCCCGGCTTCCTCTTCGACGCCCTGGCGCTGCCGGACGGCCCCGCCGCCGAGGCGCTGCTGAAAGACGCCCACACGATGGAGTTCATCAAGGACCAGCACCGGCACGGCAAGACCATCATCGCCTTCGGTGCGTCCCAGGCGCTGCTGCTGAAGGCCGACATCCCGCTGGCGGTGCCCGACGGAAGCGCCGATCCGGGGCTCATCCTGGCCGACGCCAAGGACGCCGCCGCGGCCGTCGGGAGTTTCATCGTCGCGGTGGGCATGCACCGCCACGAGGCCCGCGAAACCGACCCGCCGCTGGTCTAAGCCATGCTCGGCGTCGTCATCCCCGCGCACAACGAAGAAACCGGCATCGCCGCCACCCTGGCTTCCGTGGCGCGCGCCGCGGCCCATCCGGGGCTGGAGGGAGAAGACGTCGTCGTGGTCGTCGTCCTGGACGCGTGCACCGACCGCACCGAAGAGATCGCCCGGTCCTTTGCGGTGCAGATCGCCCGGGTGGACGAGCGCAACGTCGGCCGGGCGCGTCGGCGCGGGGTCGACGAAGCCATCGCCCGGGGCGCCCGCTGGCTCGCATTCACCGATGCCGATACCGAGGTCGCGCCGGACTGGCTGGTGCAGCAACTGGCGCTGGGGGCAGACGTGGTCTGCGGCACCGTCGGCGCCGACTGGAGCGTGCTCGGCGAGCTGGAACATTTCATGCGCGCGCATTGGGCACGCACCTATACCGACGCGGACGACCATCGCCACGTACACGGTGCCAACCTGGGCGTTTCCACGCAGGCCTATCTGGCGGCCGGCGGCTTTGCGCCGCTGGCGTGCAGCGAGGATGTCGCGCTGGTCGATGCGCTCGTCAGGACCGGTGCCAACGTGGTCTGGAGCGCGGCACCGCGCGTCACCACCAGCGCACGCCTGAACGCCAGGGCCGAGGGCGGTTTCGGCGACACGCTCGCCGCCGTGCTCGCGGCCGCGCCCCATCCACACGACAGCACGGTGACCGTGGCATAGGCTTTCCCGACCGGTGACAGAACAACAGGAACGCACGCCCGACCGGAAGAGCGTCGGATGGCTTCGCGCATTCAATTTCTCGGTCGCCCAGGTCGAACTCGGCCTGGTGCCGTTCATCGCCCTGTTTTTGCAGTCTTCGGCGCAGTGGAGTACTTCGCAGGTCGGCGCGGCCCTGGCTTTCGGCAGCGTCGTGCAGCTGCTGGTGCAGACGCCGGCCGGCGCGCTCATCGACCGCCTGAAAGCCAAGCGCTGGCTGCTGGCCGCCGCGACCGGCATGGTCGGCCTCGGATGCGCTGCGCTGCTGGTGTCGACCGCCGCGCCGCTGGTGTGGGCGTCGCAGGGCGTCATCGGCATCGCGCGGGCCGTGTTTCCGCCCGCGATGGCGGCCATCACCCTGGGCATGTTCGGCAAGGCCGGCATGGATCGGCAAAGCGGCGTGAGCCAGGGTTTCAATGCCGCGGGCAGCGTGTTCACCGCGCTATTGCTGGCGGCGGCCGGTTATTACTTCGGCTTGCCGGCCATGTTCTATGCCGTGTTGGGCCTTTGCCTGGCAACCCTGCTGTGCCTCCAGCGGATCCGGGGCGGGGATATCGATTTCGAAGCGGCGCGAGGTAATGAGGGTCACGCCGCCGGTGACGTTAAAAAGCCCGAAACGCCGCGCGGCTTGCGCGATATTTATAGAAGCCTGGCAGACCTTTGCCGCGAAAGCGCGGTGCGGCGGTTTTTGCTGTGTGCCGTCCTGTTTTATGCGGCCGATACCGCGATGGTGCCGCTGGTCACGCAAATCCTGGGCAAGGGTGAAGGAACGCAGCGAGCCTTGCTGATGACCTCGTCGTATATCGCCGTTTCCCAGATCCTGTTCATCGTCGTGGCGCCTTTATGCGGCAAGCTCGTCGGCTCCATCGGCCGCAAGCCCTTGCTGGTTTTCGCCTTTGTCGCATTGGCCGGCCGCGCCGGGCTTTCGGCCTATGCCGACTCGCCGATGGTGCTGCTGGCGGCGCAATGCACCGATGCGCTGAGCACCGGTTTATTCGGTCTTCTGGGCGTCTTGGTGATTTCGGATTTCACGCGAGACAAGGGCAATTTCAATGTCGCCTTCGCAGCGCTTTCGACAGTGCAAGGCGTGGGCGGTGTGGTCAGCAATGCATTGGGTGGTTATCTCGCGGACTCGATCGGTGCCGCGCCCACTTTCATGGTCCTGGGCGGATTCGCGGCGGCCGGGGTGGTGATCGCGATGCTGGTGCCGGAAACCGGAAAGAAGCCATCCGGTGGGTCTCCATAACCCGAACAGGACGTCTGTCGTGCCCGCGCCGACCGGTGCAACTTCACCATCGGCGCGCCACGCGCTTCAAGCGCCTTCGAGAATGGTCTTCACCTTCAGGGCCATCGCGTCGAGGCCGAAGGGTTTGGTCAACAGACTCATGCCGTGTACCAAATCACCCTGTCCGATGGCCGCAGTCTCGGCGTAACCGGTAATGAAAAGAACCTTCAACCCGGGAATGATCTGCCGGGCAGCGTCTGCTACCTGCCTGCCGTTCATGCCGTTGGGTAAACCGACGTCGGTAATCAACAGGTTTATCTTTGCGCCGGTCTCCAGCAGCTTCACCGCAGAAGGCCCGTCCTGGGCACAATGCGATCGCCGGGCCAACAGTGCGCTCCAGCATTTCCAGCATGCCCGATGCAAGACGATGCACATCCGTCGGCTTTGGATCCAGCGTCTGCCTGCGGGAGAAGGCCAGCAGCCGCTGGGTGAGCGAGGCTGCGCGCCTTCCCGCACCTTGTGCGCCGGTGATGTACTTGTCGAGTCCCTCGAATTTTCCGGAGGCGACCCGGCGATTCAGCAACTCGAGATTACCCATCACGCCGGTGAGCAGGTTATTGAAGTCGTGGGCCAAACCCCCGGTGAGCTGGCCGACCGCTTCCATTTTTTGCGCCTGCCTGAGTTGGCTTTCCACGGCGGCGAGATGTTTTGCCTCGTTGACTCGCAACGTCACGTCATAACCCAGGGCGTAGGCTACTTTGCGGCCGCCATCGAGGGTGAGGTGCCTGAAGCGGGTTTCATAGAAGCGACGTGTTCTGCTGGGGTCTCCGTATTCCTCGGTATAGACGTAGTTTTCTCCGGCGAGTGCTCGATCCCACACTTTTTTCAAATCGGCTTTCCAGTCATCGCGGGGAATCAGGTCGAGCATCCGGTCTCCGACCTTGGCCCTGAATCCGAATAAGGTTTCGTATTCTTCGATCGTGGCCCTGTTGATGGCGATAAAACGGAAGTCTTCATCCAGCACCTGCACCGCGACATCGGTAGTTTCGATAATATCCGCGAAGAGGTTGCGCTCTTCGTATGCCTTGGCAACCGTACGCTCGAGCTCGTCGTTGGTATTGATCAGAGCGGCTTCCGCCAGTTTCCTGGACGTAATGTCAGAGGCGGCTCCGAACCATTCGAGAATATTGCCCTGTTCGTCCAGCATCGGAACTGCCTTCGAAGATGTCCAGCCGATAGTGCCGTCGGCCAGAATGACCCGATGCTCGAAGCTGAAAGGAAGTTTTGTCTCGATGGCATGCCGTATGGCTGCCGTCACCGAAGTCTGGTCGTCCGGGTAAATATAGTCGGCAAGCCAGTTTTTATTTGCTGTTGCCGTGTCCGCCAAAAAGCCGCTGCCGGTCAGCATCTGCATTTCAGACCAATCCGCGCTCATCAAATAGCGAACTTCCGAAGACACTCTAAGAAGTGCAGATAATCTTTGCTCGCTGGCCTTGAGCCTTTTTTCAGCCACGATCCGCTCGGTCACATCGTTTCCGCTAACGAAGATACCGACAACCTGACCATGTTCGTCTGTCATAGGCTGGTAACGGAAATCGATGAACTTGGCCTCGCTTGTATTTTTGAAGCGAAGTTCCATGGCTTTGGCTTCGAACGGCTGGCCCGTGCGATATACCCCATCCAGGGCCTGGAAATACGGCTCGCCATGCAGGTCCGAAAAAACTTCCCGCACCGTTCGCCCGATGTACTCCCTCAGCCCGGCCAAGGACACATAGGCGTCGTTCACGAATTCGAAACGATGGTCGGGATGGGACAAGACCGCGATAAACCCAGGCATCTGCTGGAGTAACTGCCACTTCACGATGTTTTTCATTTTCCCATCTCCCTCTTTATTATTTCACCGGGCGAGTGCCAAAGTATTTACGCTATTTCAATGCCTTGATCCCGCGAGCGAGCGTCTGGCGTTTTTTCCAGTAATCTTTCCATGGATCGTCTTTTTGAAAGCTGAGGTATTCCCGGGCTGTCGCGATGGTCCACTGCGAACCGCTCTTGAGTTCGAGCAATTGATCCCAACCGACCGGCATGGAGACTCCCAGCCCCGGCCTGGACCGGGCCGAAAATGCGCAAGCGGTCGTCTGGCCATGGCCGTTACGCAGATAATCGATAAAAATTTTGCCCACGCGATGGTTTCCGCCCATGACAGAGACGAACTTAGAGGGGATCACTTTTGCCATGTGTTTCACCACAGCCTGCGAGAACGCCTTGACTTCTTCGTATTGAAGTTTGGGCGTAATGGGCACCACGACGTGCAGTCCCCTGCCCCCACTCGTCTTCAGCCAGCTTTCCAGGCCGAGTTCTGTCAGCATGACCCGCGTGAGCTGGGCGGCTTCCTGCAGCATCGGCCAGGTGACGCCTTCACCCGGGTCCAGGTCGAGTATGAAACGGTCGGGTTTGTCGATTCTCGAAGCCGTCGCGTTCCAGGTATGAAACTCGACGACGTTCATCTGCGCTGCAGCCGCCAGTGCTTCGCGGCTCTCGACCGCGAGGAGGGGCGTATGCCCCGGCCAGATATCGGCGTCGAGTTCCCGGACACCGGGCATTTTGTGCTCGAGATGTTTTTGAAAGAATAATGGCCCGGTAATGCCGGAGGGTGCCCGAACCAGTGAAGTCGGACGATTATGCAAATGCGGAATCATGAAATCCGCAATGCTTTCGTAGTAATGCACCAGATCGATTTTACGCAACCCGCTAGACGGGTCGATAACCCGTTCCGGGTTGGAAACCCGCACCGTCGCGGCCTTCGGCCTCGCCGGTGCGGACGGTGCGACAGCCGTGTTAGCCGGTAATGCGGCGGCTTGCTCCCGAACGATGAGGGCAGCGGGCTTGTCCGTGCGCACGCCCCTGAAAACAGCGTGTCGTATGTGTTTGTCGGGGGTCCACTCGCCAAACGCCACCTCCACGACGACCTGCGGTTTTACCCATCGCTCCGTGCCTGCCTTGCGTTTGGCCCATCGCCCCGGCTTCACCTCTTCGGCGCTCAGGGTCGGCTTGTCGACCTGCAGCCTGGAGAGCATGCGGTGCAGGTCCTGCCCGGCGGTGGAGTTCCAGCCGGTGCCCACCGAACCGGCATAGCGGAGTTCGCCGGCTTCGTGATAGCCGAGCAGCAGGCCGCCGACCTCTTTGGCGTTGCTGGACCGGTCGGTGAACCCGACCACCACGAATTCCTGGCGGTGCTGGCATTTCAGCTTCATCCACGACTCGGTTCGGCCGGAGGTGTAGGTGGCATCCGCGCGTTTGACGATCACGCCCTCGAGACCCATCTGGCAGGCGGCGCGAAGCAACTGGGCCGGCTGGACATCGAAGGCCTGGCTGAGCCGCACGGTCTCGCTGTCGCGCTCGGCGAACAAGGCTTCCAGCAGCCCACGCCGGGCGGAGAGCGGAACCGCCCGCAGGTCCATCTCGCCGAGGAAAGGCAGGTCGAAAACGAACATGACGATGTCCGAGGCATGCGAGCCGTCCATCGCGTTTTGCAGCGCATTGAAGTCCGGCACGCCCGCATCGTTGAGGACGACGATTTCGCCGTCCAGCCAGGCGCGGTCGAGGCCCATGGCGGCGATGGCGTCCGCGACCCGCTTCAGCTTGTCGGTCCAGTCGTTGCCGTTTCGGGTGAACAGGCGCACACCGCTTTGGTCGATCCGGGCGAGCATGCGGTAGCCGTCGAATTTGGTCTCGACGATCCAGTCGCCCGCGGGCACCGACGACACCAGCGTGGCGAGTTGCGGCGCGAGCTTTGCCGGAAAGTCGGCCTTGCGGGCGAGTCGCAGCGCATCCGCGCCGTCGGGACGGGCCGGCCTGGCGGGCGGCGGGCTGGCACGCGGTTCGCGTTCTTCGACCAGGCCCAGCGGCTTGTCGACCACGCTGTCGGGCAGCGCGGTGACCACGTTGTATTCGGAAACGGGCCGCGCCCAGGCGTCGCCGCGCTTCTTGAAAAGCATCCAGGCATCCGCTTTGCGGTCGCCCGGTTTGGAGATGCGGACCAACTCCCACAGCCCGGCGAGCTTTTGGCCGTGCAGCTTGAAAAGAACCTTGCCGACGCGCATGCCTTCGCGCGGGTCGCCGACCGGCTCCCAGGTTCCCCGGTCCCAGACGATGACGGTGCCGCCGCCGTACTCGCCTTTGGGTATCTTTCCCTCGAACTCGTTGTACGAGATGGGGTGGTCCTCGACGTGGATGGCCATGGCCTTGGTCGAGGGGTCGTAGGACGGACCCTTGGGCACCGCCCAGGACAACATGACCCCGTCGAGCTCGAGGCGGAAGTCGTAATGCAGACGGCTGGCCCAATGTTTCTGGATGACGAACATCAGTGTGTCGCCGGCCTTTTCGGGCACGAGGCCGGCCGGCTCGGCCGTCTTGCCGAAGTCGCGTTTGGCGTTGTACCTGGCCAGGGCCGTCAGGGCCGTCGGAGCCTCTGGAGGTGCCGGACCCGCCGATGCGGGGGCCGGGGAGGGCGCTGGATCGTCGCCGGACGTCCGCGCCTTTGCAGCGGCCCGGGTGGCCTTCCGGGCTTTTACCGGTTTGTTGACGAGCGAGATTTCCGCCCACACGGGGGCGTGGTCCGTCGCGCCCTCCTTTGCACGCTCGTCCCGGTCGACGCCGGCTTCGACGACGCCCACCGAAGCGCTGGTGAGGATGTGATCGATGCGCAAGCCGGCATCGCGTTCCCAGCGCTTGCGGCGGTAATCCCAGAACGTGAAGGGCGGCTGCTTCGGATGGATCGCCGCTAACGCATCGGTCCAGCCCTGGGACAGGATCTCGGCGAATATCTTGCGCGGCTCGGGTTGCAGAAGGGCGTTGTCTCGCCAGGTATCGGGCTTGTAGATGTCCGCGTCCGTCGGCACCACGTTCCAGTCACCGAGCAGGACGACCGGATTGCCCGAATCCCACAGTTGCCGCGCCCGCTTCCTGAGGCGCTCGAACCAGCGCAATTTGTATTCGAACTTCGGTCCCGGCCATGGGTTGCCGTTGGGGAGATACAGGCACGCGTACAGCACGCCATTGATGGCCGCTTCGACGTACCGGGCCTCCTTGTCGGTGACGTCGCCCGGAAGCGACGTGGTCACCGGCAGCGGCTCGTGACCACGGGCGAGCAGTGCGACGCCGTTCCACGTCTTTTGGCCGACGACCAGGGCGCTGTAACCCGCGGCGTGGACGGCCTCGGTGGGAAACCGCGCCGTCGGGGCTTTCAGCTCCTGGAGGGCGACGACATCGGGTCGGGTGCGACGCAGCCAGTCGACAAGCAGATCGAGCCGCTTGTTGACGTTGTTGACGTTCCACGTCGCGACGCGCACGACATCAACTCTTTTTGCCTTTCAGACGAGCTTCGACCGCGGAGGCATCGTGGCCGACCGCCTCGACGGCGGCCTTCAATACATCGGCGGTGACGCCGAATTTCGCCGCCCAGTCGCGGACTTCGTAGTCCTCCTGGAGGCTGATGCGGCTGCGGTCCTGGCCGCTCGTGCGGGTTTTATCGTCGGGCATGGTTTTTTTCCTCGTGTTGTCGGCTACGCGGCTTTTTTCTGCGGCGCGGCTATTTTGGGCGCCGACTTGGCTGCGGCTTTCTTGGCGGCTGCTTTAGGCGCAGCCTTGCCGGGGGTTCTGGAGCCGCCCTTCAGGCTGCGCTGGAGGAGTTCGGTCAGGTCGATCACGTCGGCCGACTTCGGCGCTTCCTCTTCCGGTTGCAGCACCGTCTTGGCTTCGCCCGCCTTGGCTTTCTTTTCGACCAGCTTCATCACCTGAATCCGAAACTCGTCCTTGAAGTCGGCCGGCTCCCAGGGGCCGGACATTTCCTCGACCAGTTGCTTGGCCATCTTCATCTCGGCTGCGCTGACGCCTTTGGACCCGGCTGCCGGAAGTTCCAGCGAATCGAGCGTCTTGACCTCGTCACCCCAGCGCAGGAGGTTGAGCACCAAGGCAGGGCCGGAGGGAACCAGTGCCGCCAGATGCTGCTTGGTCGAGATGACGACCTTGGCGAGGCCGATCTTTCCGGTCGCGATCAACGTTTCACGCAGCAGCGCATAGACCTTGTCGCTCTTGTTGACCGGCGCAACGAAATAAGGTCGCTCCAGGAAAATGAACGGTAACTCCGCAGCGTCGATAAATCGTTCGATTTCGATGGTCTGCGTGGTTTTCGGAAATACGGCTTCGATTTCTTCCGGGCTGATCACGACATATTGATCGTCTTCCAGCTTTACGCCCTTGACGATATTTTCCTTGTCGATTTCTTTCCCGGTTTTCTTGTTGATTCGCTTGTAGCCGACCGGGTCCATCGAGCGCTTGTCCAGCCAGTCGAAGTCGACCCCTTGCGCAGAAGCCGCGGTGTGCAGCCCGACGGGAATGTGGACCAGGCCAAACGTGATGGCACCTTTCCAGAGCGTTCGACTTCCTGTTGCCATACCACCTCCGATGCCATTGGAGCGCCAGTATGTGACGCGGCGACCGGGCAGTTGTAGCCTTTCGTCACGCAGTGAAACAGGCGGCTGGGGGCGATGCCATAGGCTTGTGCGATGGCCTCAAGACTCCGCATCCTGTCCGTTTACGTCGAGGAGCCGAAAGCCGGCCGGTTTGCCTGGGCCATCGGTGAGCGCGGCAGCAAAGGGGCATGGAGCGAAGTGGATCGCTCGGCCGAACTTTCATCGACGTACAAGGAAGCGGTGGCCGACGGCCTGCTGGCGCTGCAGCGTATGTCGGAGGATCTGGAGCAAGGCCCGCGGGCAGAGGATGCACTCGGCGCCAAGGGCCTGGAGGCGAACGCCACGGATGGCGCCGACTCGGCGGAGTCGCAAGCCGAAGCCGATTTGCCCGCGACGCCCAGGAAACCTTCCCTATTCGGTTTTGGTCCCGCGCGGTAGAAGGATCGCGCCGGCTGGCATTTGCCGATAAATAATCCAGGGGTGTGCATTCCACCCTGATGGTTAATGGCGGGAAAGTCTGAAGGTATTAATGAGGGCAGTGGCCCGGTCCATGCCGCAGTGACTGATCTGATTAATCAGTGCCGGATTTGCCCGTCTGGTTTAACCATCTGGACCGTACCAAGCCGCAGGTGCCGGTCGCCTGACCGTTTGCGGAGACTACTGGATATGAGATGCGTCGCATATCCATCTGATATTCGTCTCATATCCAGTGCTCCGGCCAAGAAAAAAGCACCTAGTGCTTGCGCGCTAAGTGCTTGTTTCTAAATCGAAATGGGTGGTGGGCCCTGAGTGACTCGAACACTCGACCTACGGATTAAGAGTCCGCTGCTCTACCAACTGAGCTAAGAGCCCATCTCTGAAAACCGATCCTGGGAAACTGCTTCTTGTCGCTTGACTTTCGTCTGCAACCAGCTTGCCGGGAAGCCTCGCATTATGCAATAGAAATTCGCGCCGACGCAAGAGCGCCTCAAAAAATCTGTTTTTTTTCAGCGAGCTCAGCGCGGGCAGCGGCTCGCCGCGCTCATCAGCATCCGGCCGCGGTTGTCCGCCAGCCAGCCGACCACCTGCAGCCGCGAAGCGTCGGCGCCCGGGGGGATGCGCATGGAGCGGCGCTCGGTCCAGCCGTCCTTGTCGGCGGCGGAAGCCGGGATCGAGAAAGCGCCCCGCACCAGCCGGCGCGGGCTGGGCGACCCTTCGGTGCCGGCCGGCAGCTCCTAGACCAGCAGAAGCCAGGCATCGAGCGGACGTTTGCCGGCATGGGTGGGGGTCCAGGCGATGGACACGCCGACGTATTCGTTGACCGCCGGCCCATGCGCCACCCGCAGGCGACCGGCCGGGGCGTTGCCGGCCACCGGGTGGCGCCACTTCCAGAACTGCGGCTCGGCGGTATCCGGTGTGTATCCGAGCGCCGCCAGTCGGCCGGTGGCCTCGGGCAGGGCTGCCGCCGCCAGCGGTGCGTCGGTGTCGGTGCCGGGCACGATCCAGTCGACGGTAAAGGCGGCGAGATCGGCGGCCCGTATCGGACGCGCCCAGCATTGGGCGCAGTTGTCCGGCAGGAAACGTTCGACCAGCACGCTGGGCGGCGGTTGACCGTCGCTGCTGCAGGCGCCGGCGGTGATCGTCTGGGCCGATGCCAGCGCGGGCGCCGCGAGCAGCGGGATCGCCAGCGGGCAGGCGCGGTTCAGGAGCCATCGGGTGAAGGACATGCGCCATAGCGTACCCGCAGCCGCGGCGGTGTTTCTACAATCCCCGGATGTTTCCACACCCCTCGCAGGACGGGCTGTTCGCAGCGCCGTCCGCCCCCGGTGCGCCGGCCTCCGGACCGCTGCTCGCCAATCTCAATCCCGAACAACTCGCGGCCGTCACCTTGCCGGCCGGCCATGCGCTGATCCTGGCCGGCGCCGGATCGGGCAAGACCCGGGTGCTGACCACCCGGATCGCCTGGCTGCTGCAGACCGGCCAGGTGTCGCCGGGCGGCGTCCTGGCGGTCACCTTCACCAACAAGGCCGCCAAGGAGATGCAGGCGCGCCTGCAGGCGATGCTGCCGGTGAACACCCGCGGCATGTGGATCGGCACCTTCCACGGCCTGTGCAACCGGCTCCTGCGGGCGCACTACAAGATGGTGAACCTGCCGCAGAGTTTCCAGATCCTGGACACCCAGGACATGCTCTCGGCCGTCAAGCGGCTCATGAAGGAGCACAAGGTCGACGACGAGCGTTTTCCGCCCAAGCAGGTGCAGTACTTCATCAGCGGCGCCAAGGAAGACGGCAACCGGCCGGGCGATATCCCGGCGCGCAACGAGGACGACCGCAAGAAGGTCGAGCTGTATGCGCTGTACGAGGCCCAGTGCCAGCGCGAAGGCGTGGTCGATTTCGGCGAGCTGATGCTGCGCAGCTACGAGTTGCTGCGCGACCACGATTCGGTGCGCGAGCACTACCAGCTGCGCTTTCGCCACATCCTGGTGGACGAGTTCCAGGATACCAACCGGCTGCAGTACGCCTGGCTGAAGCAGCTCGCCGGCGAGCGCGCCAGCGTGCTGGCGGTGGGTGACGACGACCAGAGCATCTATGCCTTCCGGGGCGCCAACGTCGGCAACATGGCCGATTTCGTGCGCGAGTTCGACGTGCAGCACCAGATCAAGCTGGAGCAGAACTACCGCAGCTTCAGCAACATCCTGGACTCTGCCAACCATCTCATCAGCCACAACAGCCGGCGCCTGGGCAAGAACCTGCGCACCGACCAGGGCCCGGGCGAGCCGGTGCGGGTGTACGAATCGACCAGCGATTTCGCCGAGGCGCAGTGGATGGTGGACGAGATTCGCCAGCTGGTGCGCGACGGCACCAGCCGCAAGGAAATCGCGGTGCTGTACCGCAGCAATGCGCAGAGCCGGGTGATCGAGACGGCGCTGTTCAACGCCGCCGTGCCTTACCGCGTGTACGGCGGCCTGCGCTTCTTCGAGCGAGCGGAAATCAAGCACGCGCTGGCCTATTTGCGCCTGCTGGAGAGCACGGCCGACGACACCAGTTTTTTGCGGGTGGTCAATTTCCCGCCGCGCGGCATCGGCGCCCGCAGCATCGAGCAGCTGCAGGACGCGGCGCGCGAGATGGGCTGTTCGCTGCACGACGCGGTGTCCAGCATCAAGGGCAAGGCGGGCACCAATCTCGGCGCTTTCGTGGCGCTGATCGACGTGGTGCGGGAGCAGAGCCAGGGACAGCCGCTGCGGGTGGTCATCGAGCAGGTGCTGGACGCCAGCGGCCTCAAGGAGCATTACCGGGCCGAGCGCGAAGGCGCCGACCGGGTGGAAAACCTGGAGGAACTGGTCAACGCGGCCGAGAGCTTCGTCACCATCGAGGGCTTCGGCCGCGAGGCGGACGGCCTGACTTCTCAGTCGCCGGTGAGCCAGGGGCTGGACCCGTCGCAACCCCTGTTGAACCAGCCGCTGGACGACGCGCCCGCCTTCGATGCCGAGACCGGCGAAACGCAGAGCCCGCTGGTGGCCTTCCTGACCCACGCGGCCCTGGAGGCCGGCGACAACCAGGCCCAGGCCGGCCAGGACGCGGTGCAGCTGATGACGGTGCACGCCAGCAAGGGACTGGAGTTCGACTGCGTGTTCATCGGCGGCATGGAGGAGGGCCTGTTCCCGCACGAAAACTCCATGAGCGACCGGGACGGGCTGGAGGAAGAGCGCCGCCTGATGTACGTGGCGATCACCCGCGCGCGCCAGCGCCTGTACCTGAGCCATTCGCAGACCCGCATGCTGCACGGCCAGACGCGCTACCACGTCAAGAGCCGGTTCTTCGAGGAGCTGCCGGAGGGCGCGCTGAAGTGGATCACGCCCAGGCAGTCGGGCTTCGGCGCGTTTGCGCCGAAGAGCGCGCCGGCCGGCGGCTGGGGCGCCTCGGGTGGAGGCTTCGGCATGGGGGCGGCGCCGCAGCCCCTGCCGCCGCAGAAGGCCGTGCCCGGCCACGGCTTGCGCGCCGGCTTGCAGGTGTTTCATACCAAGTTCGGCGAAGGCACCGTGCTGGCGGTGGAAGGCGCCGGCGACGACGCCCGTGCCCAGGTCAACTTTCCACGCCACGGGGTGAAGTGGCTGGCGCTTTCGGTGGCCAAGCTGACGGTGGTCTGAGCGGTTTTTTTAGATCCTTCCCGGATCGAACTTTTCCGCCCTCGAGGGCGGGGCGCCTCAGAGCCGAAGCGTTTCCAGGTATCCCGTCAATTCCAGATAGCCCCGGCCGACCGCTCGGCCGGAGGCGTCGAGCAACTCCGACAGCCCTTCCCAGTAGACCGCGCCGGTCGAGGCACGGCTGTCGAGTTCCTGGTCGTCCAGCAACGCCCGGATGGTGAAGCGGCCCGCCGGCGTCTGCAGCCTGAATTCGACCGGATAGCGGCCGCCGGTGCGGGGGCTGACCCACCAGCGGACCGCCTCGAATCGCACCGCATCCGCGGCGAAGACCTGCACTTCGGCCGCCCCGGAAGCACGCCAGGAACCGCCGGCCCACAAGGCGCTGCCGTCGGCCCGGCGCAGGCGGAACAGGGTCAGCGCGAAGCCGTCGAAACCGTTGATGCCCGTCCAGTCCCAGCCGACCGACCCGGGCGGCATGATTTCGTCGCTCCACTCGTGGTCGAGCCAGGCGGCGTTCTGGCCGCGCTCGGCGCCGGCGTCGAACACCATGCGCCGCCCGCCGATGCTGATGCCGCCGCGCACCCGCAACTGCGGCACGCTGTAGTAACGGCTGTTTTGCTCGGGGCGCGGCCCTTTCTGCGACAGGCCCGCATCGCCCTGCAGCAGCAGCGGTTGCGTGGGGATCAGGTCGACGTCGAGCGCGAAGGCTTCGCACGCGGCCCGTGCGCGGTAGCCGTCGCGCAGCCGGCGCAGGGACCAGACATCGCGCCCGGCGCCCAGGCGCAGGTCGGTGTCTTCGGACGAGGCCCAGGCCTGGCCGAAGCCGTCCTGTGCGGGCGGCAGTCCGGACCAGCGCCCCATGCGCTGGTCGTGCAGCAGCCGACCGGCCGCGATGTCGCTGACGGCGGCATGCGCAAAGACCAGCTGGCGGGCCGCCAGGCTCGATTGCAGCGCCTGGGCGCCCGCCACGCGGCTTCGGAAAAAAGTGATCTGGAAGCCGTAGCGGCGTGACTCGTGCAGCGCGTGCCCGGTGATGTACCACCACTCGGTGCGGGCGCCGACATGCGCGCCGAAATCGCGCGGAAACCGCAGGGGCGCCGGCATCGACGCCGGCGCGGCGGCAATGGCGCTGGCGGGCCGGCCGGCCAGTGCGAAAGCGCCGCCGAGCAGCAGTGCGCGGCGGGAAAAAGAAGCCGGAAACGACGCGGGAAAATTCACCAGTCCTCCTTGACGGCCAGCACCGCGTCCCGGCTCGCCGCCGCACCGCCCGCGATGCGCGCGGCCAGGGTGCCGGCGCCGATCACCGCCAGCGCCAGCAGGCCCAGGCGCCATGCGGGCACCGCCAGGTCCATGGTCCAGTGAAAGCTCTGCGGGTTGACCACGTACACCAGCACGGCGGCCACCGCCAGCCCCAGCACCAGCCCGGCGATGGCGCCGACGGCGGTCCAGGCGGCGCCTTCCACCGCGACCACCGAGAGGATCTGCCGCCGTGTCAGTCCGAGGTGCGCCAGCAGACCGAATTCCTTGCGCCGCGCCAGCACCTGCGCGCCGAAACTGGCGGCCACCCCGGCCAGGCCGATGCCCACGGCCACCGCCTGCAACCAATAGGTGACCGCAAAACTGCGGTCGAAAATGCGCAGCGCGGTGCTGCGCAGTTCGGTGCTGGACAGGCTCTCGGGTACCGCGCCGCCGGTCTCGCGCGCGGCCAGCGCCAGCAGCGCCGGGCGCACCGAGTCGAGCTGCGCGCCGGGGGCCAGCCACAAGGCCAGTTCGTTGGCGCGGTCGTCGCCGGACAGGCGGCGGTAGGCCTCGCGATCGATGGCGATGGCGCCGAACTGCCGGGCGTAGTCGCGCCAGACGCCGGCCACGAAGAATCGGCCCTGCTGGCCGGTCACCGCCGGTGTGAAGGCCCGGTCGAGCGCCGGCAACAGGTCGCCGGGACGGGCACCGTACAGCTGCTCGACCGCCTCGCTCACGTACACGCCGATATGCCCCGGGGGCACCGGCAGGGGCGCGGCGCGCAGCGGCAGGGCGGCGGCCGGACCACCGGGCACGTCGTCGATCGGGCGGGCGATCAGCAGCACCGGCGGCCGGGCCGGATCGAGCAGCAGGCGTTGCAGCCGTGCCGGTTGCACCCGTGCGATGCCGGGCACCGCGGTGGTCGCGGCGATGAAGCCGGCATCGAGCGGCGGTGCGTCGACGCTGTTGCCCTGCGTTTCCAGCCGCATCACCAGGTCGGCCGGCAGCACGCTGTCGAGCCACTGCGCGACCGAGCCGCGAAAGCTCGCGACCATCACCGTCAGCGCGACCGCCAGTGCCAGCGACGCCACCACGCCGCCCACCGCCACGGCGGCGGTGCCGCGCATGCGCCGCGCGCGCTCGATGCCCAGCAACGCCAGCAGCCGCTCGGCGGCCAGCGGGCGCAGCCGGGACAGCAGCAGACCGACCAGCCAGGGCAGGGCCGCGATCCCGCCGACCAGCACGCAGGCCACCGACAGGTAGGCCGCAAGCGGAATCCCGGCCACCGGCGGCGCCAGCGCCAGAAGGCCGCCGGCCGACAGAAGCGACAAGGCCGGCCACGGCTTGCCGGGCCGGTCGGTCGAGGTGCCCAGGCCCTTGAGCGTATGGATGGGCGGCAGCCGATCGGCGGTGCGGGCCGGCCACCAGGCGCCGACCAGGGCGGCGGCGACGCCCAGCGCGCCGTACACCAGGGCGGCGGTGGGCTGCAGCGCCAGCCGGGGCGTGCCGCCGGTGAAATAGCCCCCGCCGAGATCGCCGCCCAGCACCTTCAGCGCCAGCGCGGCCAGGCCGCCGCCGAGCAGCAGGCCGAGGCCGCTGCCGACCACGCCCAGCAGGCCCGCTTCGGCCAGCACCAGGGTCCTGCGGCCGAGCGGCGTGAGGCCCAGCACGCCGAGCAGCGCGAACTGCGGCGCCCGTTTGGCGACCGACAGCGCGGTCATCGAAAACACCAGGTAGGCGCCGGTGAACAGGGCGATCAGCGCCAGCACCGCCAGGTTGACCCGGTAGGCGCGCGACAGGTTGCCGATGCGGCTGGCGGCGTCTTCCGGCAGGGCGACGGCGGCGCCGGCCGTGTCGGGCGAGCGTTGCAGCGCCTGGCTCACCTCGGTGGCGGCGGCACCCGCGGCCAGCCGTATCTCGATGCGCGAAAGCTGGCGCTCGGAGGCCAGCACGGCCTGGGCCGCGGCGATGTCCATCACCGCCAACGGCGCCCCGCCGGCAGCCACGGTGCCGGCCAGCCGCAGGCCGACCTGCCGTGCGCCCACCTGCACCAGCAGCCGGGCGCCGGCACGCGACTGCTCGACGAGCCCCAAGGCCTGCAGCGCGGCGGCATTGAGAAACACCGCGTCGGCGGCGAACAGGTCGAGCCGGTCGGCCCCGGGCAGCAGGCGCGGCAGCAGGTCGGGTGCGGTGCGGGCGACGGAGAGCGCGTCGGTGCCGAGCAGGCGCAAGGGCGTCCGGACGGTGGCCGCCGGCTGTCGCGCGCCGACGCCGGCTTCGATGATGGGCACCGCCACGGCGATGCCCGGCAGCGCGGCAATGCGCGCAAAGCCGGCATCGGAAAAAGTTTCGCGCACCGCGCGCAGTTCGAGGTCGGGGCGGCCGTCGACGGTGCGCGCGGCCTGCGAAAACTCGTCGAGGGCCGAAGCGTTGACGAGGTGCACCGCGAAGGCCAGCGCCACGCCCAGCATCACGGCCACCACCGCCACCAGTTGGCGTGCCGGGTGGCGGCGGATTTCCTGCCACGAGAAGACCAGGAAGAGATCGCGCATGCGACGCATGGTGTGGTGGTTCAACCGCTGGCCGGCCGTCAGGTGACGTCGGCGATGCCGTCGACGGTCAGCCGCAGCCGGCGGTCGGCGCGTGCGGCGGCGGTCTCGGAGTGGGTGACCAGCACCAGCGCGGCTTCGTTGGTGCGCGCCTCGGCGACCAGCACGTCCATCACCTTGCCGGCGGTTTCCGGGTCGAGGTTGCCGGTGGGCTCGTCGGCCAGCAGCAGCGCGGGGCGGTGGGCCAGGGCGCGGGCGATGGCGACCCGTTGCAGCTGGCCGCCCGAGAGTTGCTCGGGCAGCCGCCCGCCGAGGTGCTGCAGGCCCACCGCGGCGAGCATGGCCTCGACACGCGGGTTGCGCCGGGACGCGGGTTCGCCGAGCAGCATCAGCGGCATGGCGACGTTTTGCGCCACGTCCAGGTGCGGCAGCACGTGGAACGCCTGGAAGACGAAGCCGACATGCCGCCGACGCCACAGCGCGCGGGCGGTTTCGTCGAGGGTGTCGAGCCGGGTGCCGGCCGCCTCGATGCTGCCCTCGTCCCAGCGATCGAGCGCGGCGAGGCAGTTGAGCAGCGTCGACTTGCCCACGCCCGAGGGGCCGACGATAGCGACGAATTCGCCCGGCATCACGTCGAAGGCGACCTGCTGGAAAACCGGCGTCGTGCCGTAGCGCTTGACCAGCCCCCGGACGCAGACGGCAGCGGGCGTGGACGGCCTGTTCATGCGGCGACGCTTTCGAGGCGGGCGTCCACCCGGGCCAGCACCTGCGCCAGGGCGTCGCCCGCGTCGGCCGCCACCACCTGTCGTTGCGGCAGGCTGCGCAGCCAGGTGAACTGGCGCTTGGCCAGCTGGCGAGTGGCGGCGATGCCGCGTTCGCGCAGGTCTTGCCAGGCGCGCGGACCGGCGTGGCCGGCGTCTAGCGCGTCGAGGTATTCCCAGGCCTGGCGGTAACCGACGCATCGCATCGACGGCAGCTCGGGCGACAGGTCGCCTCGCGCGCGCAGGGCCGCCATCTCGTCGAGAAAACCGCCTTCCAGCATGGCGTCGAAACGCTGCTCGATACGGTGGTGCAGCCACGCACGGTCTTGGGGTTCGAGCGAAATCAGCGCTTCGGCAGACGGCGCGTGGGGCGTATGACCGGCGTTGGCATCGCGCTGGGCGCGGCGCTGAAAGGCGCTGATCGGCTGGCCGGTGCTGCGCCACACCTCCAGCGCTCGCTGGATGCGCTGGCTGTCGAGCGGGGCCAGCCGGGCGGCGGTCACCGCGTCGACAGCGGCCAGTTCGGCGTGCATCGCGGCCCAGCCGCGCTGGGCGGCCTCGGCGTCGATGGCCGAGCGGACGGCCGGGTCGGCCGGCGGCATGGCGTCGAGGCCGTCGAACAGCGCCTTGAAATACAGCATGGTCCCGCCGACCAGCAGGGGCAGGGCGCCTCGGCTTCGGACGGCCGCGATGCAGCGGGCGGCGTCGGCCACAAAGGCGGCGGCGCTGTAGCTGTCGGCGGGGTCGAGGATGTCGATCAGGTGGTGCGGCACGGCGGCTTGCTCGGCGGCGTCGGGCTTGGCGGTGCCGATGTCCATGCTCCGGTACACCAGGGCCGAATCGACGCTGATGATCTCCACCGGAAAGCGGGGTGCCAGGTAGGTGGCGATGGCCAGGGCTGCGGCCGTCTTTCCCGACGCGGTGGGGCCGGCCAGCGACAGGACCGGCAGTGCGAAGTTATCGGGAAAAACAGGGGGGGAAATCGCGGCGCCAGGCATGCGGCGAGGGTAGCAGAGCGACCGGTCGGCCAGGCTTTACAGCTGGGTCGCCTGAGCGACTTCGGCCGACGACTGCGGCAGCGTGTTCAGCCCGAACAAACCGTGCAGCGCGCGCCGGTACTGCTGCTCGCCGACGGCATTGGTGCTGTAGTGGGAGCCACCCTGCACCAGCACGAATTGCTTGGGACCGCGCGCTGCTTCGTACAGCCGCTTGCCGAGCGCGGCGGGAATCACGCTGTCGTCGGTGCCGTGCACCACCAGCAGCGGCGCCTCGATGCGCTTGACCTTGTCGATGGACTCGAAACGCTGCGTGATGAGCGCCGACAGGGGCAACCAGCCCCACTTGAAATTGCTCACCACGTCGGTGATGTTGGTGAAAGTGCCTTCGACGATGACGCCGCTGGCGTCGTGGATGTCCGTCGCCAGGTCGATGGCGATGGCCCCGCCCAGCGAATGGCCGAACAGGTAGCGGGAGCGGTCGGGGAAACGTTTTTCCAGCCACTGCCACGCAGCGCGGGCGTCCTCGCGCGCGGTTTCCTCGGACGGCAGGCCGCCGCTGCTCTTGCCGAAGCCGCGGTAGTCGATGGCCAGCACGGAGAAACCCATTTCCTGCATGCGGCGGATGCGACCGGCGGAACCCAGTACGTTCCAGCGCGCGCCGTGCAGATACAGCAGCACCGGCGGGCCGCCGACCGCTTCGGGGTTGGGAGAGGGCACCGTACGGGGCAGGTTTTCGGGCGTGGCGGCGGGCAGCCAGAGGGCGTGCAGCCGGCCGGGGCCGGCTTCGGTGTCGGAGTGGAAGTCGATCCACACGTCCTGCATGTCCGGCGCGGTCTGGACATTGCCCCAGGCACGATCGCTGGGCTGGAAAATCCATTCGCGCTGTTTGTAGTCCAGCGTCGAACAACCCGCGAGCACCGCCATGCCGACAGCAAAGGAAGCGATGAACGGGCGGGCTTTGGTCATGGAAGTGATGGAGCTCGAGTTGAAAGGTTTGGTTCCCGGGGTTAACGCCTGTGTCGGTACACCGGTGGACAGGGATGACCGCCGAAATTGCAACAAGCCTTGCATCGCCCGACACCTTGTAGGCGAAGAGCCAAAATCAGCGCCCGCGCAAAAACAGGCCGTCCAGTTCGCGGATGGTCAGCATCCGCCAGGTGGGGCGGCCGTGGTTGCACTGGTCCGATCGCTCGGTGGCTTCCATCTGGCGCAGCAGGGCGTTCATTTCTTCCAGCGTCAGGCGACGGTTGGCGCGCACTGCACCGTGGCAGGCCATGGTGCCCAGCAACTCGTTGCGGGCGCGTTCGACCACGGTGCTGGCTTCGTGTTGCGACAGTTCGGCAAGCACGCTTCGGGCCAGGTCGACCGCGTCCCCCTGGGCGAGCGACGTCGGTACGGCGCGCACCGCCAGGGTGCGCGGCGAGAACGCGGTGATTTCCAGCCCCAGCGTCGCCAGCACGTCGACGCAGGCCTCCGCCGTGGCGACTTCCTGCGGGGTCGCCGCGAAAGTGGCCGGAATCAGCAGGGGTTGGCTGGCGATGCGATCGCTGTCCAGCTGGGTCTTCAGCCGCTCGTAGACGATGCGTTCGTGCGCCGCGTGCATGTCCACCACGATCAGGCCCTGGGCGTTTTCGGCCAGGATGTAGATGCCCTGCAGCTGGGCCAGCGCCCGGCCCAGCGGCCAGTCGCCCTCGGGCAGCGGCGTCGTCGCCTGGGAAGGATCGGGGCCGCGGGCCGCATCGGCCGTATCCGCGCCGGGCTCGGCGGCCGACCGGGGCTGCCAGAGGGCGCCGAGCTCGGCCACGCGCACGCCGGAGGTCTCGAACTGCAGGCCGGACTGGCCCTGCAAGCCGGTGCTCCAGCCGCGCGCGCTCGGTGACGGCGCCGCCGGCAGCGTGGCGCCTGCGCCGAAGCCGGCGTCCGGTGCGGTGGACGGCAACAGGTGGGCCACGCCGCTGGCCGCGCCGGCGCGTGGCGCGGCCAGCGCGTTTTCGACTGCCCGGCGCACCGCCTGATGCACCTCGCGGCTGTCCCGGAAACGCACCTCGATCTTGGTCGGGTGCACGTTGACGTCGATCCGCGCCGGATCGACGGTGACATGCAGCGCATACACCGGCTGGCGCTGGCCGTGCAGCACGTCTTCGTAGGCGCTGCGGGCGGCGTGGCTCAGCACCTTGTCGCGCACGTAGCGGCCGTTGACCCAGCAATATTGCCAGTCGGAGCGCGAGCGCGCGGCGTCCGGCACGCCGGCCCGGCCGCGCACGGTGACGGCGCCGCCGCTGTACAGCACCGGCACGGAACGCTCGATGAAGTCTTCGCCCAGCACGTCGGACAGGCGGCGGTCGTGCGCGGCCTGGAATTCGCCCTCGCAGCGGCGCCATTGGTCGACCAGCTTTCCTTCGTGCCAGATGGCGAACCCGACGTCCGGCCGGGCCAGTGCGTGGCGGCGAACCGCCTCGATGCAATGGGCGAGTTCGGTGGCGTCGGTCTTCAGGAACTTGCGCCGCGCGGGCGTCGAGAAAAACAGTTCGCGCACCTCGACGGAGGTGCCGATGTTGCGGGCCGCCGGCCGCAGCTCGCCGCTGCGGCCGTCGAGCAGGAAGGCGCTCGCCTGCGACGCGGTGCGCGACAGCAGCGACAGCTCCGATACCGAGCAGATCGCCGCCAGCGCCTCGCCGCGGAAACCCATGGTGCCGACCGATTCCAGGTCGTCGAGACTGGCGATCTTGCTGGTGGCGTGGCGCTTCAGCGCGACCGGCAATTCGGCGTCGGGGATGCCGGCGCCGTCGTCCTCGACCGCGATCAGCCGGACCCCGCCGGCTAGCAGGCGCACGGTGATCTGGGTGGCGCCGGCGTCGAGGGCGTTGTCGACCAGTTCGCGCACCACCGAGGCCGGCCGTTCGACCACTTCGCCGGCCGCGATCTGGCTGATCAGCTCGTCGGGCAGTTCACGGATGGGGCGTCGTTCGGAAGGCACGGTCATGGGGTCATTTTAGGAGTCGGCTAGAGTTGCCGGCCTAACAACTCAGGGAGCCCCTCGCCGTGGAAATTCTGTACACGCTACTGGACTTCATCCTCCATGTGGATAAACACCTGGAGGCTTTCGTCATTGCCTACGGAGCATGGATCTACGCGCTGCTGTTCATCATCGTCTTCGTCGAGACCGGCGTCGTGGTGATGCCGTTCCTGCCGGGCGACTCGCTGCTGTTCATCGTCGGCGCGCTGGCCGGTGCCGGTTTGCTCGACCTGCGCATCGCCTTGCCGGTGCTGCTGGTGGCGGCGATCGCGGGCGATCAGTGCAATTACATGATCGGCCGCAAGCTGGGACCCAAGGTATTCGGCTGGGAAGACTCCCGCTTTTTCAATCGCAAGGCTTTCCAGAGCGCACACGATTTCTACGAGCGCTACGGCGGTGTGGCGATCATCGCCGCCCGCTTCATGCCCTTCATCCGCACCTTCGCACCGTTCGTGGCGGGTGTAGCCGAAATGAATCGCGCCCGCTTCACGATGTACAACGTGGCGGGCGCGATTTTGTGGGTGGTGGGCCTGGGCCTCGCGGGCTACTTTTTCGGCAACCTGGAATGGGTCAAGGCCAATCTCGAGAAAATCATCTGGGCGATGATTCTGATTCCGGGCGCCCTCGCAATTTACGGGGCCTGGCGCTCAGGGCGCCAGAAACAGCCGGCGGTATGAGCCGCCGGCAATTCACTTAGCGACGCTTGCCGACTTCGTTGCCGACCAGTGCGCCGGCGGCAGCGCCGCCCACGGTGCCGGCGGTGCCGCCGAACAGTGCGTTACCCGCGACGCCACCCAGCACGGCGCCGGTACCGACACCGATCTGCTGGTTGGACGGGCCGCCGCCGGCGCACCCGGTCAGGCTGATCAGGGCGGCGGCTGCGGCGGCGAGGAGAATGTTCGTCTTCATTGGGTTCACCTTATTGATCTGTGGAGAAGCAGGTCCTTTTCTGAACCTGTGCCCGAACTGTAGAAAACGCACCGCTGCGGTGCTGTAGGAGCAGGTCTCCGGCACCTGTCGTCTGCCGGGGCGTGTGCGGCAAGGGCATCCGCCCACACCCGTCGTTAGAGGGTACGGCTGCGCGCCAGTGGCGGGTTGCGAGCAAAGTAGCCCTGGATGCCCGCCAGCAAGGCATCGGCCAGCTTCACCTGGTAGGCCGGATCGCGCAGCTTTTCCTCTTCCTCGGGATTGCTGATGAAGGCCGTCTCCACCAGCACGCTGGGGATGTCCGGCGCCTTCAGTACCGCGAATCCGGCCTGCTCGACGCTGCCCTTGTGCAGCTTGCCCAGCCCGCCGATCTGCCGCAGCAGTGCGCTGCCGAGCTTCAGGCTGTCGTTGATCTGCGCGGTGGTGCTCATGTCCAGCAGGGCGCGCGCCACGTGGGCGTCCTTGGCCTTGACGTTGAGGCCGCCCACCAGGTCGGACGAGTTCTCCTTGCTGGCCATCCAGCGCGCGGTCGAGCTGCTGGCACCGCCCTGGCTCAGCGCGAACACGCTGGCGCCACGGGCGGCCGGCGTGGTGAAGGCGTCCGCGTGGATGCTGATGAAAAGGTCGGCCTGCACGCGCCGAGCCTTTTCGACGCGCTGGCCCAGCGGCACGAAAAAGTCGGCGTCGCGGGTGAGAAAAGCCCGCATCGGGTTGCCGCCGACGGTGCCGGCGTTGATGCGGTCGCGCAGCAGGTGCGCGACACGCAGGACCACGTCTTTTTCGCGGGTGCCCGAAGGCCCGATGGCGCCCGGGTCTTCGCCGCCGTGGCCGGGGTCGAGGGCCACGATGATGATGCGATCGGTGCGGGTACTGCTGGGCAGCGGGGCGCCCGGCACCAGTGGCGCGGCCGGCGGTGCGGCCGCCACCGCCGGCGGCAGCGGCGGCAGGGGCGTGGTCGGGCGCTGACCCGGCGAGGTGTTGTGTGGCGTGACCGGCGGAGGCGGTTCGGATCGCCGGGCGATCAGTTCGCCCAGCGGGTCGGCGGCCACCGGGGCGCTGCCGGGCGGCGCCGCGCGCTGCGCATCGCGCAGGCGGTCGGCGATCAGCGCCTCCAGCGGGTCGACCTCCTGGGCGGGATACAGGTCGAACACCAGCCGGTGCCGGTAGGCGGCCACCGGCGGCAGGGCGAAGACCTGCGGGCGCGCGGCCTGTTTCAGGTCGATGACCAGGCGCACTACGCCGGGAGAGTTCTGGCCGACACGCACGCCGGCGATGAAGGGATCGTCGCTGCGGACCTTGGAGACCAGCTCGCGCAGCGCCGGGTCGAGGTCGATGCCTTCGATATCGACCGCCAGGCGCGGCGGGCTCGAGACGAAGATCTGCTTGGTCGAGAGCGAGGTGTCCGACTCGATCGTGACCCGCGTGTATTCGTCGGCGGGCCAGACCCGCACCGCCAGGATGCTGGCGCCCCGCGCGATCTGCGCACCGCTGAGCATCAGCAAAATCGTGCCGGCGCGCAGCGCGCCACGGCGGGTGAGGGCGCCTTGCGACGCGTGGGTGGGGCGCGCGCGCTTCATGCGCCGCCCTCCGCCGGCAGCGACGCCGCGCCCGCGACGTGATCCAGCAGGCCGGCACCGCGGGGCGTGCCCGCGACCAGTTCCGCACGGCGTACGCCGTCGGCGTCGGCGACGATGGAAATCTCGAGGTCGGGCACGGGCAGCACGCCTCGTGCCTTTTCGGGCCACTCGGCGATCTTGAGTCCCTCGCTGGCGAAGATGTCGCGAAAGCCGGCGTCTTCCCATTCGCGGGGATCGGCGAAGCGGTAGAAGTCGAAATGCCAGGCCGGCCAGTTGCCCTGCGGTCCGACGATCTCGTGCGGCTCGACCACGGCGTAGGTCGGGCTCTTGATGCGGCCCGGCACCCGCAGCGCGCGCAGGATATGGCGCACCAGCGTGGTCTTGCCCGCGCCCAGGTCGCCGTGCAGCGTCACGAAGGCGCGGCGCAACTCGGGGGCGCCGGCCAGCGCGGCGGCGAAGGTGGCGGTGTAGGCCTCGTCGGGCCAGGTCAATGACAAGCGCCGGCCGGGTGGCGGCGCTTGGGTTCCTACAATCCCGGGGTGGTCAGCGGCAGCAGTCAACTCGTCTCTCGAATTCAGGGGTGGGCACGCGAATTGGGATTCTCCCAAATTGGCGTGGCCGGCGTCGACCTGTCCGCCGCCGAACAGGGTTTGCTCGACTGGCTGGGGCAGGGTTTCCACGGCGACATGCACTATATGGCGTCTCACGGACTGCGCCGGGCGCGCCCGGCGGAGCTGGTTCCGGGCACGGTGAGCGTGCTGACCGCCCGCATGGACTACCTGCCGCGCGATACGCCCGGCGAGTGGCAGGCGATGGAGTTCTCGCGCCTGGATCGTCCGGCCGAGGGCATCGTGTCGCTGTATGCCCGGGGCCGGGACTATCACAAGGTGCTGCGCTCGCGCCTGCAGAAGCTGGCCGAGCGCATCGGCGAGGAGGTCGGGCCGCTCGGTCACCGCGTGTTCACCGATTCGGCCCCGGTGCTCGAAGCGGAGCTGTCGGCGCGCAGCGGCCAGGGCTGGCGCGGCAAGCACACGCTGGTCCTCGACCGCGCCGGCGGCTCCATGTTCTTCCTGGGCGAGATCTACCTCGACCTGGCGCTGCCGACCACCGGCCCGGTCACACCGCATTGCGGCAGCTGCACCGCCTGCATCGACATCTGCCCCACCCAGGCCATCGTGGCGCCCGGCCGGCTGGATGCGCGGCGCTGCATTTCGTACCTGACCATCGAGCATGCCGGTCCGATTCCGGAGGCACTGCGGCCGCGCATCGGCAACCGCATCTACGGCTGCGACGACTGCCAGCTGACCTGCCCGTGGAACAAATTCGCCCGGCCCTCGACCCTGGCCGATTTCGACGCGCGCCCCGGCCTGCACGGCGAGCCGCTGGCCGCGCTGATGGGGTGGACCGAAGAAGATTTCCTGCGCCGCACCGAGGGCGGGCCGATCCGCCGCATCGGGCACGCGCGCTGGCTGCGCAACGTGGCGGTCGGGCTGGGTAACGCCGTGCGCGCGGCCGGCCCGGAGCAGCGGGCGCCGCTGCTGGCGGCCCTGCAGGCGCAGCGCGAGCACGCCGATCCGGTGGTTCGAGAGCATGTCGTGTGGGCCCTGGCGCAGGCCGCGTCAGACCCAGCGTAGCAAGGACAGCGCGAAGGGCAGGCTGAGCACGCCGAGCAGCGTCGAGAGCGTCACCAGCCCGGCCACGTAGGCGCCGTTGTAGCCCATGCGCGCTGCCAGTACGTAGCAGGTGGACGCGGTCGGCAGGGCGGAAAACATCAGCAGCACCGTGGCCTGCGTCGGCCCCAGCTTGAACAGATGGGCGAAACCCAGCGCCACCACCGGCGACACCAGGTGGCGGATCAGCAGCACGCAGGACGCCAGCGTCAGCCCGCCCCGGATCGCCGCGAACTGCATCCCGGCACCGGCGCACAGCAGCCCCAGCGCCAGCGATGCCGCCCCGATGCGCGAGACGGCCGGTGCGATCAGGTCGGGAATCGACAAGCCGGCCAGGTTGAAAACCAGCGCCGCGCTGGTGCCGACGATCAAGGGATTGCGCACCATCGACGCCAGCACGCCGTGGCCGCCGTGGCGCGCCATGGGCCAGACGGCGGCGATGTTGTACAGCGGCACGCCGACCCCGATCAGCACCGCGATCGCCTGGCCGCCGGCCGGCCCTGCGAGCCGTTCGGCCATCGCCAGGGCGATGAACGAATTGAAGCGGAAAGCCACCTGCGCGCTGGCTGCGGCGTCGCGCCGGTCGATCAGCCGGCGCAGTCCGGGCACATGCGGCACCGCGTAGGCCAGCGCGATGCCGGCCAGCCCCGTCAGGACGCCGGCGGCGACCATGCCGCCGGCCGCGCGCAGGTCGATCGGGCTCTTGGCGATCGACTGGAACAGCAGCACCGGGAACAGGAAGTAGTAGACCAGCGCCTCGGCCTGCTGCCATACCGGGCGGCCCAGCGCGGTGAAACGGCACAACAGGTATCCGCAGAGGATGAGTGAGAAGTCGGGAAAAAGAAGTTGCGCGTAATTCACGCGGCGCAGGATAGCAGCGGGGTGGCGATCAGGGTTTCTCCGGAGCGCGGATGCGCGGCAAGCGACCATAAGCATGGTTTTTCCCGGCTAGCATGGTCGCCCGACGCCCATCCCGTTTTTTTGTCCCAGGAGTGCAAAGCCCATGCAACGCAGAACAGTCGCCTCATTGCTCACCCTCGCTGTGGCCGCCGGCACCAGTGCCGGTGCTTTCGCGCAGGCGGCCTATCCGAACAAGCCGATCAAGCTGGTCGTGCCTTTTGCACCGGGCGGCACCACCGACATCGTCGCGCGTGTCATCGCCGACCCCCTGGGCCGCGTGCTGGGCCAGCCGGTGATCGTCGAGAACAAGGCCGGCGGCGGCGGCCTGGTCGGCGCCCAGGACACGGTGCGCTCGGCACCGGACGGTTATTCGCTGGGTCTGGCCACCGTGTCCAGCACCGCCTCGGCGCCGGCCATCAACCCCAAGACCCCGTACAACCCGGTGACCGACTTCACGCCGATCATCAACATCGCGGCCACGCCGAACATCATCGCGGTCAACCCGGCTTTTCCGGCCAAGGACTACGCGGCCTTCGCGGCCGAGCTGAAGAAGTCGCCGGGCAAATACTCGTATGCCACTTCCGGCACCGGCGGCATCGGGCACCTGCTGATGGAGCTGTACAAAAGCCTCACCGGCACCTTCGTCACGCACATCCCGTACCGCGGCGCCGGCCCGGCCCTGAACGACGTGGTGGCCGGCCAGGTGCCGATGATTTTCGACAACCTGCCCTCCGCCTTGCCCTTCGTCAAGGAAGGCCGGCTGATTCCCATCGTGGTTTCCGCGCCGCAACGCCTGGCCGCGCTGCCCAACGTGCCCACCTTCAAGGAAGTCGGCCTGGAGCCGGTCAACCGCCTGGCCTACTACGGCATCCTCGGCCCCAAGGGCATGCCCAAGGACGTCGTCGACAAGATCAACGCCGGCGTGAAGAAGGTGCTGGAAGACCCGGCGGTGCGCAAGCGCATCGAGGACACCGGTTCGCTTATCGTGGGCAACACCCCCGAGCAGTTCGCCGCCGAGATCAAGGCCGAGTTCGACATCTACAAGAAGGTGGTCGTCCAACAGAAGCTGACGCTGGAATAAAGCTCGCCGGCTAATACGCCGGAAAAGCCGCCCCTGTACTGCAGCGGCGGCTTTTTTCGTGGTGTTTGCGAACTGAAGGATTTGTTAAGGTCGCGGCATGCGTTCCCTGCCTGCCTCCCCGCAGAGCCAGCCCCGTATCGATGCCTTCATCGACGCCCTGTGGCTGGAAGACGGGCTTTCGTCCAACACCCTGGCCGCCTACCGCCGCGATCTCGCCGGCTACAGCGCCTGGCTGGACCAGGCCGCCCCCGGCACCGGACTCGACTGCACCGTCGAGCACCACCTGCAGGGCTACCTGGCCGCACAGTTCGGCGCCAGCAAGACCAGCACCGCCAACCGGCGCCTCACGGTGCTGCGGCGATATTTTCACTGGGCCTTGCGCGAGGGCGCGGTGCGGGCCGACCCCACGCTGCGGCTGTTCGCCGCCAAGCCGCCGGCGCGCATGCCCGCCACCCTGACCGAAGCGCAGGTAGAGGCCCTGCTCGATGCCGCGGATGTCTCCACCGCGCTCGGCCTGCGCGACCGGGCCATGCTCGAACTGCTGTACGCCAGCGGCTTGCGCGTCAGCGAACTGGTCGGCCTGCGGCTGTTCGAGCTGTCCCTCAACGACGGCATCGTGCGGGTCACCGGCAAGGGTTCCAAGGAGCGGCTGGTGCCTTTCGGCGAAGTGGCGCGCGAATGGCTGATGCGCTACCTGGCGCAGTCCCGGCCCGAGCTGTTGGCGGGTCGGCAGAGCGAAGACCTGTTCGTCACCGCGCGCGAGGGCGCGGCCATGCAGCGCATGAACTTCTGGCTGGTGGTGCGGCGGCACGCGGTGGCCGCCGGCATCCACACCAAGCTGTCGCCGCATACGCTGCGCCACGCCTTCGCCACGCACCTGCTCAACCACGGCGCCGACCTGCGCTCGGTGCAGCTCCTGCTGGGGCATGCGGACATCTCCACCACGACCATCTACACCCACGTCGCGCGAGAGCGCCTGAAGACGCTGCATGGCACCCACCACCCGCGCGCCTGAAGGACCGCCGGCGGCACCGCGTGTCGGCACCGCCGGATGGAGCCTGCCGCGAGAAAGCTGGCCCCTTTTTCCGTCGCAGGGCGGCCACCTGGAGCGTTATGCGCAGGTGTTCGATTGCGCGGAGATCGACACCTCCTTCTATCGGCCCCACCGGGCTGCCACCTACGCCCGGTGGGCCGCCAGCACGCCGGCGCATTTCCGGTTCGCCGTCAAGTTGCCGAAAGAGATCACCCATGTGCGGGCGTTGCAGGACATCGAGGCGCCGCTGGACGCCTTTATCGACCAGGCCGGCGCGCTGGGCCCGCGCCTGGGCTGCCTGCTGGTGCAGCTGGCGCCGAGCCTGGCGTTCGATGCGGAAACGGTCGATGACTTCCTGACCGCCTTGCGGCTGCGCCATGCGGGCGGCGTGGCGCTGGAGCCCCGGCACGCCAGCTGGTTCGACGGCGCAGCCGAAGCCGTGCTGATCCGCCACCGGGTCGCCCGCGTCCTGGCAGACCCGGCCGTGCATGCGCAGCAGGCCGACGCGCCGGGCGGCTGGCCGGGGCTGGTGTACCTGCGGCTGCACGGCTCGCCACGCATTTATTATTCGGACTATTCGCCCGCCGCCCTCGGGGCCTGGGCGGATCGCCTGCGTCAGGCGGGCGCGGCCGGCGCCGAATGCTGGTGCGTGTTCGACAACACCGCCGCCGGTCAGGCCGTGCCGAACGCACTGGCCTTCAAGACTTGCTTCGATGCCAAACGGCCCTGACCGCTCCGCAGTCTCTTTTGTTTCCCTCTTTCATTTCTGCGCTTTCATGAAGAAGATTTTTCCCGCGTTGTTCCTTGGCCTGACGGCCGTGTCGGTCACCGCCACGGCCACGGCCCAGACCTGGCCCAGCCGGCCGATCCGCATCGTCGTCGCCTATCCGGCCGGCGGCGTCAGCGACAACGTGGCGCGCGCGCTGGCCGACAGGCTCACCGGCCCGCTGGGCGTGCCGGTGGTGATCGAAAACAAGGCCGGCGCGAGCGGCGGCATCGGCATGGACGCGGTCGCCAAGTCCGCGCCGGACGGCTACACCCTGGGCTTCTCGGCCATCAGCCCGCTGGTGCTCAACCCCCATCTGGGCAACACGCCCTTCGACCCGATGAAAGACATCGCGCCGGTCGCCAGCGTGATGTATTCGCCGGTGGTCGTGATGGGCACGTCCGCACTCCAGCAGCGCGATTTCCGCTCGGTGATGCGCCATGCCAGGGCCAACCCGGGCGCCGTGCGCTGGGCCACTTCGGGCAACGCATCCCTCGGGCACCTGATGCTGGCGCAGCTTTCGGCGAGCGCCAACGTCTCCATCACCCACATTCCGTACAAGGGCGGCGGCCAGCAGCTCAACGATGCGCTGGGCGGGCAGTTCGAGGTGCTGTCCACCAACGCCGGGCCGGCGGTGGTGGCGCAGTCCAGAGCGGGCAAGCTGGTGCCGCTGGCGGTGGGCGCGCCCGCGCGCCTGGGCAGCCTGCCGGACGTTCCCACGCTCGGCGAGCTGGGTTTCGCATCGGCAAATATGTCGTCGGTCTTCGGTATCTTCGCGCCGGGCCAGACGCCGCAGCCGGTGATCCTGCGCCTCAACCAGGAGATCAACCGCATCCTGGCGACCGCGGAGTTTCGCAACCTGTTGCTGGCGGCGGACAACGTCGCCAGCCCGGCCACACCGGCGCAGTTCGCCAGGGAAATCGCCGACGAATCGGCCAGCAACGCCCGCATCATCAAGGCCGCCGGCATCAAGGCCGAGTAGCGCGGGCGGTCGCGAGGGCGATCGCGGGGAGGGCGATCGGCGAGGCCGGGAGCCCTAGCTACCCATTTCGTCGGCCCAGGCCAACGCGTTGAGGTGGGCCCAGTTGACCTGGTGGTTGGACAGCCCCAGGGCGATGGCGGTCTTGGCGAAGACGGCATCGTCGGCGTTTTCGCAGGCTTCGGTGAGCATCAGCAGCGGAGCGAAGGCGCCGGTGCGGTGCAGCAGTGCGTCGGTCACCGACTGCGGCAGCGAGACGGCTTCCAGCGCCTTTTCCAGCGGCATGCCGAGCATGGTGTCCAGCAGCGAGAAGATGCCGATCACGAAGGCGTTGTCGGCTTCTTCCTTGGGCATGATCTCGGCGGCCAGCAACTCCATCAGGCGCCCCCGCACCACGGCGGTGGTACCCAGCGCCGGCGGGCTCCCGTCGCGCGTGTTGGTCATCAGCATGGCGGCCCAGCGGAAGAGCTTGTTCAGCCCCATCAGCATCACCGCGTGGCGGAAGGAAGTCACTTCCACGCTCAGCCCGAAACCGGCCGAATTGATGAAGCGCAGCAGCGTGAAGGACAGCGTCGGATCGCGCTTGAGGAGTTCCTCGATCTCGACCGGGTCGGCCTGCTGGCGCACCAGGTTGATCAGCTGCAGCACGATGGCCTGTGCCGGCCGCACGCCCCTGGTCTCGAGGATCGTCGGCTTGGCGAACCAGTGACCCTGGAACAGGCTGATGCCGAAACCTGCGAACTGCGCCTGCAACTCGGCGGTATGCACGTTTTGCGCGATCACCTGGGCCTGGGTGGAGGTGCGCACCACCCGCACCAGCGACTGTGCGATGGGTGGTGCGAAATGCGCCAGGTCCAGTCGCACGAAAGCTGCCAGCGGCAGCCAGTCGGTGTAGCCCTTCTTGAGTACGCCCTGGTCGAAAGCCAGGCGGAAACCGCGTTTCTTGAGGTCGGCCAGGATCTGCGTCGTCGCCGCCACCGTGGCGGGCGTCTCGTCGCTGAGCGACGGCACCATCAACACCACCCGCTGGGGCGGCAGCAGATCGACATCGCCGTTGCTCAGGCTCTCGTGCTCGCAGCGCACGAAAACCGTGTGTTTGCCGAGCAGCCCTTCGGCATCCGGGTGCGACAGCAAGTTGAGCAGCAGGGCGATACCCGAGGCGGGCACGTCGCCGGCCGAGCGGTCGGACAACTCGTAGCCGACCACGGTGCGCTCCCGGTCGACGATGGCCTCGCGGCCGATCAGGCCGGTTTCCGCCGAGGTGGCGGAGACGGAAGGGACGGCGTCGGACGGTTCGGTGGAGACCATGGAGCTTCGCAGATCAAATACAAAATGTTAACGGCAAAAGCGCCCGGGCCCGGTCGGGTTTGGCTATGAAAACCGGCCGGCCTATTGCGGCCGGCCGAGGCTCATTGCGCCGGGATGCCGTCCGACCACGCCAGCGCCTGCAGGTGGGCCCAGTTGACTTCCTGGCTCGACAGTCCCAACGCCTCGCTGGCTTCGCGGAAGACGTCTTCATCGCCCGTCTCGCAGGCTTCGGTGAGCTTGAGATACATGCCCAGCGGGCCGGAGCGGGTCAGCATGGCATCGACCACTTCCTGCGGCAGCGTCAGCAGTTTTACCGCCTGCTCCATCGGCAGGCCGAGCATCACGTCCAGCAGCGAAAAGATGCCGGCGACAAAAGCGTGTTCGCGCACATCGGCGCCCAGGCGTTCCGCCACCAGCAGCTCCATCAGCCTGCCGCGGACCACGGCCAGGCTGCCGACCGCGGGCGGGGTGCCGTTCTTGGAGGCCAGCAGCAGCAGTGCCGCCCAGCGGAACAGCTTCTTGAGACCCATGATCATCACGGCGTGACGGAAGGACGTCACCTCGCGCTGCATGCCGAAGCCCGCCGAGTTGATCAGGCGCATCAGGTTGAAAGCCAGGCCGGCGTCCTTCTTCAGCACCTGCTCGATCTCGTCGGTGCTGGCCTGGCGGCGCACCAGGTTCACCAGCTCCACGGCGGCCAGCTGCGACGGCGCGATCAGCCGCGTGGCGACGACCGCCGGGCGAGCGAACCAGTAGCCCTGGAACAGGCCGAAGCCCATCGCCTTGGCGGACTCGAACTGTTCCTCGGTCTCGACCTTTTCGGCCACCAGGTCGACGCCCGGCAGGCTTTGCGCGCGGCGCACCAGGCGCTCGAGCCGGTCGGCGGGAATGGCGGCCAGGTCGAACTTGATGTAGTCGGCCAGGCTGGCCCAGGGTTGGTAGCCGTCTTCCAGCACCGAGGGCTCGAAAGCCAGCTGGAAGCCGCGCTCGCGCAGCGATGCCAGGATGGGGGTGCGGCCTTCGATGAGCGACACGTCGTTGTCTTCGGCCGGCGGAATCTCCAGCGTGAACTTCTCCGGCTGCACCAGGTCCAGGTGGCCGCCGGCCAGGCTGCTGGGCGTGCAGTTGATGAACAGCTGCAGCCGGCCGATGAGTTCCTCGGTGCCGGCGTGGGAGAGTGCGTTGAAGATCAGCGTCACGTCGCTGGCGGCCGTGTGGGTGCCGTTGCCGTGCGAACGGTCGAACAGCTCGTAGCCCACGACCGCGCGTTCGGCATTCACGATGGCCTGGCGGGCGATGATGGCGGACGGGCTGTCTGGGGTAGTCGTGGTCATGGGGTGCGGGGCGAACGAATGCTGTGGTCTTGAGGCATTCTAGGATTCTTCGTGATACGTCTGATGTCGATAGACACAGTTAAACCGGCTGACATACCCCAGGCGGCCGAATTGCCACCCGCTCGATAGACAAAAAGCCGCTGTCGGTGGCCGATCAAAGCTCTTCTTCGGTGAAGCCGGCCAGGCGCCGGGCGACCAGATTCAGCGGCGGGCGGGGCGCGGGGGCGTGGTGCAAACGGGTCAGCATGCGGTAGTGCGCGATCGGCTCCAGCCCGTCGCGGTCGCACAGCCAGCGGTACCAGCGGTTGCCGATGGCCACATGCCCAATCTCGTCGCGCAGGATCACGTCCAGGATGGCGACCGCCGCCAGCGCGTCGGGCGCGCCGGTATTGCGCAGCTTGTTCTGCATGGGCGGCGTGGCGTCCAGCCCGCGCGCTTCCAGGGTGCGCGGCACCAGCGCCATGCGCGCCACCACGTCGTGCGCGGTGCGCTCGCACATGGTCCACAAACCCTGGTGAGCGGGAAAATCGCCGTAGTCGTAGCCGCAGGACTGGAGATGGCCGCGCAGCAGCGAGAAGTGATACGCCTCCTCGGCGGCCACGCGGCACCAGTCGCGGTAGTAATCCGGCGGCATGCCGTCGAAGCGCCAGATGGCGTCGAGCGCCAGGTTGATCGCGTTGAGCTCGATGTGCGCCACCGCGTGCATCAGGGCGGCGCGGCCTTCCGGCGTTGCCGGCGAGCGGCGAGCCACCTCGGTGTGCGAGAGCAGTTCCGGTCGTTGCGGGCGGCCGGGCAGGGCGGCGGCGTCGGCGGGCCCCGGCGGCGCGTCGTCGGCCAGGGGGAGGTGGTCAAAGTCGCGGTACAGGGCCAGCGCAGCGGCGGCCTTTTGCGCGGGGTCGCTCAGCAGCAGGGCGCTCAGGGCGCATTGGCGGATTTCCATTTCTTCCAATTCTAGGGAGCCGCCTAAAATCGCAACAAGCACTGCGCGCAAGCAGCAGGACGAAGATTTCAAGAACCAAGCCTTCAATATCCGAAAAACATGGCCATCTACGAACTCGACGGCGTGCGCCCCCGTATCTCTCCCACCGCCTGGGTGGCGGACAGCGCGCAGGTCATCGGCGACGTGGTGCTGGAAGACGGCGCCAGCGTGTGGTTCGGTGCGGTCCTGCGCGGCGACAACGCCACGCTGACCGTCGGCAGGGGTTCCAACGTGCAGGACAACAGCGTGCTGCATACCGACGCCGGCATGCCGATGACCATCGGCGAGAACGTCACCATCGGCCATCAGGTCACCTTGCACGGTTGCACCGTCGGCGCGGGTTCGCTCATCGGGATCGGCGCGGTGGTGCTCAACCACGCGAACATCGGCGAGCGCTGCCTGGTCGGCGCGGGCGCCCTGGTCACCGAGGGCAAGACCTTCGAGGCCGGCTCCATGATCGTCGGCGCGCCGGCCCGTGCCGTCCGCGAACTGAGCGAGGAACAGCAGGCCGGCCTGGCGCGCAGCGCGCCCGGCTACGTGGCCAATGCCGCGCGATTTGCCAAAGGCCTCAAGCGGATCGACTGACGTCGCCGCTCGTGCCTTCCCTCTTTTAATTGTCCGAATCCAGCCTATCTCCCAAGCGTGTCTGAACTACATCGATTCCTTTTCGACGGCCTGCCGGTGCGCGGTGCCATCGTCCGTTTGACGGACGCCTGGACCGAGGCGCTGCGCCGCCGCGCCTCCAACACGGCCGGCGCCTATCCGCAACCGGTGGCCGAACTGCTGGGCGAAATGCTGGCGGCCGGCGTGCTGATGCATTCGAGCGTCAAGTTCCAGGGCGCACTGGTGCTGCAGATCTTCGGCGACGGTCCGCTCAAGCTGGCGGTGGCCGAGGTGCAGGCCGACCTGGGCGTGCGGGCGACCGCGTCGGTCATGGGCGACATTCCGGCCGATGCGCGGCTGGGCGACATGGTCAATGTCAAGAACCAGGGCCGTTGCGCCATCACGCTCGACCCCAAGACCAAGTTTCCGGGCCAGCAGCCTTATCAGGGCGTCGTGCCGCTGTTTGACGACCAGGGCGAGCCGATCGACAAGCTGTCGGACGTGCTGCAGCACTACATGCTGCAGAGCGAGCAGCTGGACACCACGCTGGTGCTGGCGGCGGACGAAAAATCGGCCTGCGGGTTGCTGATTCAGCGCATGCCGGTGAAGGGTGAGGCCAACCTGGCTGGCAGCCTGGTGAGCCGTGAGAACGAGGACGAGATCGGGCGGAACGAGGACTACAACCGTATTTCTCTGCTGGCCGCCAGCCTGAAGCGCGAGGAGTTGTTGTCGCTGGATGTGGACACCATCCTGCGGCGGCTGTTCTGGGAAGAGAAGCTGATGGTGTTTGCGCCGGAGGATGGGGTTTCCGGGCCGCGGTTTTCTTGCACCTGCAGTCGGGAACGGGTGGCGGGGATGATTCGTGGGTTGGGGTTGGGTGAGGCTAACGAGATTCTGGCCGAGCGGGGGGATATCGAGGTGGGGTGTGAGTTTTGCGGACAGCAATATCGGTTTGATCCTGTGGATACGGCGCAGATATTTACGGATCCGGTGGAGTTGGTGCCGGGGAGTGGGTCGGTGCAGTGAGGTTTTGTATTTGCCTGGGTTTGGCGTTGGGCTTTTGTTTTGTTTCTCAGGGTGGGGTTATTACCTTTTGACTGCCTTCGGCTTGTTTACTTCTTCTATTCCTACGGAAGGTGGAGGTGGGGCTTGCGCCGCCCCACACCCGCGGTAACTTTCTTTTCGGGCAAAAAAGAAAGTCACCAAAGAAATTGCCTCGGGATCGGGTAGCCATACAAGAATCGGGCCTTTGCTTCGCTCGGCCTGGGGAATATGTCATCGAACACCCATATCCCGACGACTTGAGCATGCCTCAGGTCACGGCACCGCTCCCGACAGCCCAAGAGTCCCGACTGCGTTGATTTAGTCGCACTGGCCTTCAGGGATAATACAGGGCGGTGATTATCCAAGGCCTGGCTGTGATCCGCGGGCGGTGCGCTTGATAATGGCCTCGAGTTATTGGCCGCGATCGGTGGGCGGTGCGGCCGAATAGGCGTGGTGCTTGTTGTGCGGCGGCAGTGCGGTGGTTCGTGCCTGGTCTGGACTCTTGGCCTGTCGGGAGCGGTGAGGGTATATCAGGCATGCTCAAGTCGTCGGGATATGGGTGTGTGATGGCATATTCCCAAGGCTGAGCGAAGCTACAGCCCGATTCTTGTATGGCTACCCGATCCCTGGCAACTTTCTTTGGTTACTTTCTTTTTTGCCAGAAAAGAAAGTGACCCGCCCCCGCGCGGTAAGCGGGCTCCACCCTGGAAGGGAATAGAAGAAATCAACAAGCCGAAGGCAGCTGCATACCCCATAACGGCGGTGATTCATCAATAATAATAATTGCGCCTGCCGCCTGGAGATGGATCGCAAAAAACGATGCAGTTCACATGCACATATTGACCGACTTCAATGCCGGGTAAGAGGAGTTGCAGTAACGATGGTTAATCCGACAGGCTGGGTGGTGCTGCCTATTTTTCAAGGTGGACCAGTCGAACACTTAATTTGTCTTGGGCGTTGATGTGGTCACCTGTAATGAAGCCGATATGACCGTCCCGGAAATCTACAAACCAAGCTTGCCCGTCATTGTGCATATCTGAAGTCCAATACCATGGATGTTTCATATCGATATCTGGAAACATTTCAGTATTTATCTTAAGTGGTGATTTCGATAGGTCGATCAGTGTCTTGAGCTCGTTTCTCGTTGGAACACGCCACATTGCGTTCAACATCCATTCTGGGACGTTTCTTGAATATCCGAGACTAAAGCGTTGGGCTTGTAAAAAATTCAACTGTGTTGGTTTGCCGATGCATTTGTTGTCCGGGCGCCATTTTTGACCCACGCTGCATCTCTGCCACCTTAATCCTGTTTCGTTGTCTATAACGGTGGCATCGTCGTAGGTGTAGCGAATAACATCGGTCTGTAAAGACTGGGCTGTGGCAATATCCGCAAATAAAAGCAAAGCGAGGGGTATATTTGATAACTTTTCCATATTACCATCCGTCAATAGACCAATGAGGTCTATCCACTTCTCCTTTTTTAAATTTCTTGATCCCGTATTCCGCGCCAATGATTTAAAATCCTTTGCGCATGTCTTCAGCAGCTTTTTTGGACGCTTTGCTGTCGCCGTGATCCCACTCGATATCTACTCCAGGCCGATCCGGAATTTTAGTGGCGTTTAAATGTTCGAAATAGATTCGCCAAGAAAAATGCATAAGATAAGCACGCTCGGGTGGCCTATAGGTCGACGAAATAGTCATGTTGCAGCCCGCCCGCTCCATGGCCACAAAAAACTCATAGAAGTTCTGCCTGAATGGTTCATTCAAATCATCTGCACTGGCGCTTCCCGGGAACATTCTGCACCACTCCCTACCGCTCAGCGTCTTGACGGTTTTACAAGTGACAGGCGTCGTCTGTACAAGTGATGTGCTCGGATGAGATGGATAAGATTGGATGTTCGTAACCATAATAAGGTGCCTCGAGTTCTGCCGTGAAGGGAGAATCGTTGCCGACGATTTCGGTTAACCCGCGCGCGTCGGTGACGCCAATGTATTCAACGTTGTTATCCAAGATAATGCGATACGAGGTATTAGCCAATACTTCGCCCGTCGTCTGGTTTGTAACGGAGAACTGAATGGAGTGCGCCTGCATAGGGCGCAACCTTCGAATGGGCGCGAGATTAATGAACTGTCTGACCGGGGGCGGTATAACTCCCATGGTTTCTCGGCGGTCATCCACGAAGCAGTGCGGCTTGCGCTGGGTAACGGCAAGCGCGATGAGCCGGGGTGCCACCGCGCAGCGGCAAAGCACGATGTCGTCTTCGAGGGCCTCTTCGACCCCGAATACGCTCCGGCGAAACGGTCCTCCCGTTCGGGCAAAACTACCGATGGATTTGCAGACGGCGCACCAGGCACGTCCGCCGATTCCCGCGACGGGGATTCCATTGACCCGGACGCGGCTACCGTTGTCCGTCAATATCGAGCCGCCGGAGCTGAGCGGGTCTCCGGCAAGGACTACTTTTCGATCCATACACCGCAATCAAAAATAAAGTGAGCGGGCACTCTAATTTGATGGGCTGAGGCGTGGTTGCAGCGTTTCCTGGGTTGCAGCCACGACTTCGGGAAAACGGTGGTTCAGGTTCTCAAACGGCTAAACAAGCGGCGCTCGCACGCAGCGTTATCGCAATTAACGCAGACCCAATCGGCCGTCGTCGTCGCCGGCAGGGGAGGTGCGGCACCGGCCGCCAGCGTACCGAGTGCCGACAGCGCTGCAGCTAGCCGGGCCTCGCCGCCGCCATAGACCACCCGCCAGCCGATCCCGCCCGCCACCAGCGCGGCACGCACCATGGCATCGACCGGCCCGCGCACCTGCGGACCGTCGCGCTGCAAACCGTCCGCCACCCAGGGCAGGTCGAGCCCGGTCAGCAGCGTGGCGGCATACACCCTCTGATGCTCCAGCGCGAAAGGGTAGAGCGAACGATCGCCGAAGAGCTTGTCGCTGTAGACAGCGGTCATGACCGGAGTGGTGTCGGCGATGACGATGTCCACGTCGCGCGTTTCCATCACCCGCCGGGCCTGTTCTTCGGCGATGCCGAGTTGCTCGTGAGGCAGGGGAACGCGTCCCCGCTCATGGCACCATTCCCGCAGGAATTCCGGCACCAAGGCGACGCTCAGCCCGGCCGTTCGAAGACTGTCCGCCAGCGAGGCGGCAAGGGTGCTCTTGCCGGTGCTTTCGGCACCCAACAGCGCGATGCGGGTGGGCGTGGACGGCGCCGTCATGCGGCCGGAGACAGCCGCACCTCGCGCGCCTGCCAGGCGCGCCAGCCGGTCACGCTGAGCGCTGCGAAGACGGTGTAGAGCAGGGCGGTGATCCACAGCCCCTTGTAGGCGTACAGCGCCGCACCGGCGATGTTCACCGCCAGCCAGGCCGGCCAGTTCTCGGTGTACTTGCGCGCCAGCAGATACTGGCCGACCAGGCTGCCGGCGGTGGGGAAGGCGTCCCACCAAGGCACGTCGGTGTCGGTGAATCGCAGCAAAAAGAAGCCCAGGGCCGGCCAGAGCAGAGCCCAGGCCAGCAGGGCGGCCAGCCGACCACGGGCGCTGAGCTTGCCGACCACCAAAGGCGAGCCGTCGGCCCGCCGGCCGCGCAGCCATTTCACCCAGCCCCAACCCGCCAGGAAGATGAAGAAAACCTGCAGCGCCGCATCGCCGTACAACTGGCTGCGCTGGAAGATGAAGAAATAGAGGATGGAACTCAGGATGGCGAGGGGCCAGCCCCAATGCCGCTCACGGATGTTCATGCCGACCATGCCGAGTGCCAGCACCACCGCGACGGCTTCCGCCCAGCTGGTGGGGAAACCCCATACGGTGAAGGCAGTGGCGAAGAGAAGATCGTTCATGCGAAGGCGGTTTATACCGCCCGGCCATCATCGCCAGCGGTGCGACGGGCTATTTGGTGATCTGAACGTAGATCTCGTTGGGCCGGACCATGCCCAGTTCGCTGCGGGCTTTTTCCTCGACCATGTCGAGGCCCTCGCGCAGGTCGTCGACCTCGGAGGTGAGGCGCTCGTTCATCTGTTGCGCCCGGGCGTTGGACGCTTTTTGTTCAGCGATGCGTGCCTGAAGCCTTTCAACCTCCGGCACGCTGCCACGCCCCAGCCACATCTGGGCGTGCAGTATCCCCAGCACCATGAGCAGTACGGCGGGGACGATGCGGTTGACCATGGGGACTGGGTGCGTCTAAGCAATGCGGACGCCGCCGGACCGCCCCCGGGCGAGCCACGCATTCCCTGCGGGGAATGGCGAAGCACACACGGTGGCGGGCCGAGGCGCGGCCATTACTTCAGGTTGTAGAAGGCCGAACGACCGGGGTAGACGGCGATGTCGCCCAGGTCTTCTTCGATGCGCAGCAGCTGGTTGTACTTGGCGATGCGGTCCGAGCGCGACAGCGAGCCGGTCTTGATCTGGCCGGCGTTGGTGCCCACCGCGATGTCGGCGATGGTGCTGTCCTCGGTCTCGCCAGAGCGGTGGCTGATGACGGCGGTGTAGCCGGCACGCTTGGCCATCTCGATGGCGGCGAAGGTTTCGGTCAGGGTGCCGATCTGGTTGATCTTGATCAGGATCGAGTTGCCGATGCCCTTGTCGATGCCTTCTTTCAGGATCTTGGTGTTGGTGACGAACAGGTCGTCGCCCACCAGCTGGATCTTCTTGCCCAGGCGTTCGGTCAGGTGCTTCCAGCCTTCCCAGTCGCCTTCGGCCATGCCGTCTTCGATGGAGATGATGGGGTACTTGTCGCACCAGGTGGCCAGCATGTCGGTCCACTGGGTGGCGGTCAGGGTGAGGTTCTCGCCGGCCAGCACGTAGTGGCCGTCCTTGTAGAACTCGCTGGCGGCGCAATCCAGGCCCAGCACGATCTGTTCGCCGGCGACGAAGCCGGCTTTTTCGATGGCTTCCAGGATCAGCACGATGGCCGCTTCGTGGCTCTCGACGCTGGGGGCGAAGCCGCCTTCGTCGCCCACGGCGGTGCTCATGCCGCGGTCGTTGATGATCTTCTTCAGGGCGTGGAAGACTTCGGCGCCGTAGCGCACGGCTTCGCGGAAGGTGGGTGCGCCGATCGGGATGATCATGAACTCCTGGATGTCCAGGGAGTTGTTGGCGTGCGCGCCGCCGTTGATGACGTTCATCATCGGCACCGGCAGCTGGATGCCGCCCATGCCGCCGAAGTAGCGGTACAGGGGCATGCCGGATTCTTCGGCGGCGGCGCGGGCCACGGCCATCGACACGGCCAGCATCGCGTTGGCGCCCAGGCGGCTCTTGTTGTCGGTGCCGTCCAGGTCGATCAGGGTCTTGTCCAGGAAGGCCTGTTCGGAGGCGTCCAGGCCCAGCACCGCTTCCGAGATTTCGGTGTTGATGTGCTCGACGGCCTTCAGTACGCCCTTGCCCAGGTAACGGCTCTTGTCGCCGTCGCGCAGCTCGATGGCTTCGCGGCTGCCGGTGGAGGCGCCCGACGGCACGGCCGCACGGCCCATGACGCCGGATTCGAGCAGCACGTCGCATTCGACGGTGGGGTTGCCGCGGCTGTCGAGCACTTCGCGCCCGACGATGTCAACGATTGCACTCATGAAGTTTCTCTTTCCTTGGGATGCTAAAAAACCGTGAATGGCGGGGCGGAGGTGGATCGGTAGCCGGGCTTACAAGCCCTCGACGACCACCATGCGCATCACCGCCGCGCCGGCGCGTGCTTCGCGCGCCTTGCCGTATTGGGGGGAATCATAAAAAGCCTGGGCGGCCGCCACGCTGCCGAACTTCAGCAGCACGATGCGTTCGGGCGCCCAGCCGCCTTCCATCGGGGTGATGGCGCCGCCGCGCACGCACACTTCGGCGCCATGCGCCTGCATGGCGGCGGTGGACCACTTTTTATATTCGTCGTACTGCTCAGGGTTGCTGACCTGAACGTCTGCGATCAGATAGGCACTCATGCAGCGAAGTCGTTTTCGAGGAAGCCGTTCTGCTTGGTGACGCGGTCCAGAGCGACCAGCGTCTCGAGCAGCGCCTTCATGTGCTTCAGCGGTACCGCGTTGGGGCCGTCGGACATGGCCTTGGCCGGATCCGGATGGGTTTCCATGAACAGGCCCGCCACGCCCACGGCCACCGCCGCGCGCGCCAGTACCGGCACCATCTCGCGCTGGCCGCCGGAGCTGGTGCCCTGGCCGCCGGGCAGCTGCACCGAATGGGTCGCGTCGAAGACGACCGGCGCGGTGGTTTCCCGCATGATCGCCAGCGAACGCATGTCGCTCACCAGGTTGTTGTAGCCGAAGCTGGCGCCCCGTTCGCAGGCCATGAAACTGTCTTCGGGCAGACCGGCGTCGCGCGCTGCGGCACGGGCCTTGTCGATGACGTTCTTCATGTCGTGCGGCGCGAGGAACTGGCCCTTCTTGATGTTGACCGGCTTGCCCGACTGCGCCACAGCGCGGATGAAATCGGTCTGGCGGCACAGAAATGCGGGTGTCTGCAGCACGTCGACCACCCGGGCGGCTTCGGTGATGTCGTCTTCGGTGTGCACGTCGGTCAGCACCGGCAGGCCGAGTTCGCGCTTCACCTTGGCCAGGATCTCCAGCCCCTTCTCACGGCCAGGACCGCGGTAGGTGCTGCCGGAAGACCGGTTGGCCTTGTCGAAACTGCTCTTGAAGATGAACGGGATGCCGAGCGAAGCGGTGATTTCCTTCAGCTGGCCGGCGACGTCCATCTGCAGCTGTTCGGACTCGATCACGCAGGGTCCGGCGATCAGGAAGAAAGGCTTGTCGAGCCCGATGTCGAAACCGCAGAGCTTCATGCGGGCACCTTGGCGACGTCGGTCGGCGCCGGCTGGGGGCTGGCGGCGTGGTGGTCGAGGGCGGCCTTGATGAAGGCGTTGAACAGCGGGTGGCCGTCCCAGGGCGTCGACTTGAACTCGGGGTGGAACTGCACGCCGATGTACCAGGGGTGCACCTCGCGCGGCAGCTCGACGATCTCGGTGAGTTGTTCGCGCTGCGTGAGCGCGGAGATCACCAGGCCGGCCTTGCGCAGCTGGTCGAGGTAGTTGACGTTGGCTTCGTACCGGTGGCGGTGGCGCTCGGTGACCACGTCGCCGTAGATCGCGTGCGCCAGTGTGCCCTTGGCCACATCGGAGCTTTGCGCGCCCAGGCGCATGGTGCCGCCGAGGTCGGACGAGGCGTCGCGGGTCTTGATGGTGCCGTCCTCGTCCTTCCACTCGGTGATGAGCGCGATGACGGGTTCCGGCGTGTCCGCCACGAATTCGGTGCTGTTGGCGTGCTTGAGGCCGGCCACGTGGCGGGCGTATTCGATGGTCGCGACCTGCATGCCCAGGCAGATGCCCAGATAAGGCGTCTTGTGCTCGCGGGCAAAGCGCGCCGCGCAGATCTTGCCCTCGACGCCGCGCTGGCCGAAGCCGCCCGGCACCAGCACCGCGTCGAACTTGCCGAGCGTGTCGACGTTGTCCGGGTTGATGGTTTCGGAATCGATGTACTCGATCTTGACCTTGGCGTGGTTCTTCAGGCCGGCGTGGCGCAGTGCCTCGTTCAGCGACTTGTAGCTGTCCGACAGGTCGACGTACTTGCCCACCATCGCGATGGTGATCTCGTGCTGCGGGTTTTCGGTTTCGAAGACCAGTTCGTCCCAGCGGCGCAGCGAGGTCGGCGGCGTGTTCAGGCGCAGCTTGTCGCAGATGAGGCCGTCCAGGCCCTGCTCGTGCAGCATGCGCGGCACGCGATAGATGGTGGCGACGTCCCACATGGAGATGACGCCCCATTCGGGCACGTTGGTGAACAGCGAAATCTTCTCGCGCTCGTCGTCCGGAATGCGGCGGTCGGCGCGGCAGAGCAGGGCGTCGGGCTGGATACCGATTTCGCGCAGTTTCTGCACCGTGTGCTGAGTGGGTTTGGTCTTGAGCTCGCCGGCGGCGGCGATCCACGGCACGTAGGTCAGGTGCACGAAGGCCGCGTTGTTCGGGCCCATGCGCAGGCTCATCTGGCGCACGGCTTCCAGGAAGGGCAGCGACTCGATGTCGCCTACCGTGCCGCCGATCTCGACGATGGCCACGTCGACGGCGTCGGCCGTGCCCATGCCCGCGCCGCGCTTGATGTATTCCTGGATTTCGTTGGTGACGTGCGGAATCACCTGCACCGTCTTGCCGAGGTAGTCGCCGCGGCGTTCCTTCTCGAGCACCGACTGGTAGATGCGGCCGGTGGTGAAGTTGTTGGTGCGCTTCATGCGCGTTTCGATGAAACGCTCGTAGTGCCCCAGGTCCAGGTCGGTCTCGGCGCCGTCATCGGTGACGAAGACTTCGCCATGCTGGAAAGGGGACATCGTGCCCGGATCCACATTGATGTACGGATCGAGCTTGATCAACGTGACCTTGAGGCCGCGCGATTCGAGAATCGCTGCAAGGGAGGCTGAGGCGATTCCCTTGCCCAGGGAAGACACCACACCGCCGGTGACGAAGACGAATTTGGTCATGTCGAAATCGGGAACGTCGGGCTTCCCGGGAGGTGGTAAAGCGAGATTATAGAGGGGTGCCCGAAGCCCCCTGTGCGGATGCCGGGCCTCTGCTACATTGCCCGCTTTCTTCGCCGCAGCGGGCCGGGACGCCTTGCTCCACCGTCTATGGACCTCTCCGGAAAACATATCCTGCTCGGGCTGACGGGCGGTATCGCCTGCTACAAGTCTGCCGAACTTTGTCGCCTGCTGGTAAAGGCCGGCGCCACGGTGCAGGTGGTCATGACCGAAGGCGCCTCGCGCTTCATCACGCTGGTGACCATGCAGGCGCTTTCGGGCCGGCCGGTGGCGGAATCGCAATGGGAAGAAGGCTCGGTGGGCCGCACCCCCGACGGCATGCCGCACATCCACCTGGGCCGCGAGGCCGATGCCATCGTGCTGGCCCCGTGCAGCGCGGATTTCATCGCCCGCCTGGCCCAGGGCCGCACCGACGAACTGCTCGGCCTGCTGTGCCTGGCGCGCCCGGCCGAGCGGGTGCCGCTGCTGCTGGCGCCTGCCATGAACCGCGAAATGTGGGTCCATCCCGCCCTGCAACGCAATCTGCGCCAGGTGGTGGCCGACGGCGCGGTGTCGCTCGGCGTGGGCAACGGCGCGCAGGCCTGCGGCGAGACCGGCGACGGCCGCATGCTCGAGCCGGCCGACATCGTCGCCGAGGTGGTGTCCTTCTTCCAGCCCAAGCCGCTGGCGGGCCAGCACGTGCTGGTCACGGCTGGGCCGACCTTCGAGGCGATCGACCCGGTGCGGGGTGTCACCAACCATTCGTCCGGCAAGATGGGTTTCGCCGTCGCGCGTGCCGCCGCGGAGGCGGGCGCCGAGGTGACGCTGGTCGCCGGGCCGGTCTGCCAGCCGACGCCGCGCGGCGTGCGGCGCATCGACGTGCAATCGGCCCTCGAGATGCTGGCCGCCACGCGGGACGCCGCAGAAAGCGCCACCGTGTTCATCGCCGCGGCCGCGGTCGCCGACTGGCGCCCCGCCGAGGCGAGCGACCGCAAGATCAAGAAGACCGCGGACGGCCAGCCGCCGGCGCTGCATTTCGTCGAGAACCCGGACATCCTGCATACCGTGGCGCAGGGCGAGCGCGCTCTTTCCGGTCGGCTCTACTGCGTGGGTTTCGCCGCCGAAAGCCACGATCTGCTGGCCCACGCCACCGCCAAGCGGCAACGCAAGGGCATTCCGCTGCTGGTCGCCAACATCGGCCCGACCGCGTTCGGCCGCGACGACAACGAGCTGCTGCTGGTCGACGCCAACGGCGCGCAATCGCTGGAGCGCGCGCCCAAGCTCGACCTGGCCCGCAAGCTGGTGGCGGAGATCGCCCGGCGCATGCGCAGCGGCCTGTGACGATTCAAAAAACAATCCCGGACTTTTTTCCCGCATGGAACTCGACGTCAAGATCATCGACCCCCGCATGGCGGCCCAGCTGCCCGCCTATGCCACGCCCGGCAGCGCCGGCCTCGACCTGCGCGCCTGCCTGGATGCGCCGCTGGCGCTGGCGCCCAACGCCTGGCAGCTGGTGCCCACCGGCATCGCCATCCACCTGGCCGACCCGGGATATGCCGCGTTGATCCTGCCGCGATCCGGCCTGGGTCACAAGCACGGCATCGTGCTGGGCAATCTGGTCGGCCTGATCGACAGCGATTACCAGGGCCAGTTGATGGTCAGCGCCTGGAACCGCAGCGACACGGCGTTCACCATCGAGCCGATGGAGCGCATCGCCCAGCTGGTTATCGTGCCGGTGGCGCAGGCGCGTTTTCGGGTGGTCCAAGAATTCGGCGCGGTCTCAGAGCGCGGTGTCGGTGGCTATGGTTCGACCGGGCGCGGGTAGGCCCGGCCGGCCTACAGACTTCTCCTCGGCGCAACCTTTCTTTGCGCAACTTTGCGTGCCCCTTGTCGGTCCTCTCCTACCATTGCCGCGTTGAGCATCCGACGCTCGAAAGCGGACCCACCCCAGGAGGGGCGGGACGCCGAAAGCGCCTACTCGACGTATCGCCGGAAACGCAAAAACAGAAGCGCCCGGCGTTGATCCACAGGAGCACGCCATGAAAAACATCCATCGCAGCATCGCGATCGCAGCGGCATCTGCCGCAGTCCTGAGCCTGACCGCGTGCGCGGTCGATCCCTACTATGGGAACCGCCAGGCGCCCGTCTACAACTCGCAGCCGGTCTACCAGCAGGCACCGGTCTACCAGCAGTCGCAGGGCGGCTATGTGCAGCCGCAGGTCTATACCGAGTACGGCCGCATCGCCAACATCGAGGTGATGCAGGGCGAAGTACGGCGCCAGCCCTCGGGCGCGGGCGCCATCCTCGGCGGCGTGCTGGGTGCAGTGGTCGGCAACCAGATCGGCAGCGGCGGAGGCCGGGCCCTGGCGACCGGCGTCGGCATCATGGGCGGTGCCATCGCCGGCAACAGCCTCGAAGGCAATCAGCGCGGACCGGTCGTCCAGACCTACCGCGTGTCGGTCGAAATCGAACGCGGCGGCGTGCGCACCTTCGATGTGCCGTCGCCGGGCGATCTGCGCATCGGCGATCGGGTGCGCATCCAGAACAACCAGCTTCAACGGATTTGAGGCTTCGGGGATTTACTCATATCGAGTGTTGCCCCTCCAGGGATCGAGACAGGCGGTCGGGCCAGGCCGACCGCGCGGTGTCCACAGACAAAAGAGGGCTGCCTTCCGGCAGCCCTCTTTGCGTTTGGGTGAGTGGTTCGGGGCTCAGTGAATCTGCGAGCCGCCCGGCGCCGCCGGCTGGACGCGGAAGAAACCGGTGCCCGCGGTGCCCTTGCCGATTTCTTCCTCGGTGGCCTCGCGCACGCCTTCCACCTTGAGGTGGATGCGCAAGGCGATGCCGGCCAGGGGATGATTGCCGTCCAGCACGACATGTTCGGGATAGATGTCGGTGACGGTATAGAACAGGTCGGCCGGCGGGGTGGGGTCCATGCCGGCGGGCAGCGCGGCGCCCTCGAAGGTCATGCCTTCCTCGATCTCTTTCGGAAACAGCGAGCGCGGTTCCAGGAACAGCTTCTGGTCGTCGTAGTCGCCGAAAGCCTGCTCGGGCTCCAGGTGCAGGTCCAGCGTGGCGCCGGGCCGGTGCCCTTGCAGGGCTTCCTCGATCTTGTCGAGCAGGTCGTCTCCACCGAGGAGAAATTCGACCGGGCTGTCGAGCACATCCAGCTCTTCGCCCAGGGTATCGGTCAGACGCCAGGTCAGCGCGACCACGCATTGCGGGGTGATTTCCATAGGGGAGAATTGTCGCAGTTCGACTGACTGGCTTCCATGACCGATATCCAAATGCCCCTCGCCCTGCTGGGCGGGCTTTCTCCCCAGACCTTCATGCAGCGTCACTGGCAGCGCAAGCCGCTGCTGGTGCGCCAGGCGGTGCCGGCGGAAATCCTGAAGACCGCGCCGAACCGTGCGCGCCTGTTCGCGCTGGCCGCGGACGAAGACGTCGAATCGCGCCTGATCCGCCAGGCCGGCGACGACTGGTCCATGCGCAGCGGCCCTCTCGCCAAACGCCAGTTGCCGGCGCTGTCCCAGCCGGGCTGGACGCTGCTGGTGCAGGGCGTGGACCTGCACGACGATGCGGCGCACGGCTTGCTGAACCGGTTCCGCTTCGCCCCCGATGCGCGCCTGGACGACCTGATGGTCAGCTACGCCAGCGACGGCGGCGGCGTCGGCCCGCACTTCGACAGCTACGACGTGTTCCTGCTGCAGACCTCCGGCCGGCGCCGCTGGCGTATCGGCCGACAGAAGAACCTGGCCTTGCGCGAAGACATGCCGCTGAAGATCCTGGCCGATTTCGAGCCCGAACAGGAATACCTGCTGGAACCCGGCGACATGCTCTACCTGCCGCCGCGTTATGCGCACGAGGGCGTGGCGGTGGGCGGCGACTGCATCACCTGCTCCATCGGTTTTCGCGCACCGCGCCGCGACGAGATCGCCCAGGAGCTGCTGCAGCGCTTGGCCGACGAAGCGGTGGACGAAGACCAGCAGAGCAAGCTGTACGCCGATGCCGGCGAGCCGGCGACCGGCCAGCCCGCCGCCATCCCGGCGGGCCTGCGCGATTTCGCCGGGGCGGCGGTCAGGCGCCTGCTGGATGACCGCGACGCGCTGCCGCGCGCCCTCGGCGAGTACCTGACGGAGCCCAAACCGTCGGTCTGGTTCGACGAGATCGAGGGCTTCGACGAAGAGGAGGATGACATTCCCCTCACCGCGCTGCGGCTGGATCGCCGCACCCGCATGCTCTACGACGAGCGCCATGTTTTCATCAACGGCGAGAGCTACCGTGCCGCCGGCCGGGATGCCCGGCTGATGCGCCAGCTCGCCGACCAGCGAATGCTGGACGACACCGCGCTGGCGTCCGCCAGCGAAGACGCACGCGCCTTGCTGCGCTCGTGGTGCGTGTCGGGTTGGGCGCACAACCACTGAGTTTTCGGGGTGCAAATGCAAACGGCTGGCATTGTTTGCAAACGCATGTATGCGTTACTGGAAGCGCGACCACCCGTTTCTATAATCGATTCGGCTGGTATCCATCAGCCGGCCGCGCGGCATGTATTCCACTGACCATAAATCGCCGCGCGTCGGGTGCCCTCGTGTTCGACACTGAAATCCAATCCAAAGGAAATCGATATGAAGCATTCCATCGTTCTCGCCTCCCTCGTGGCAGTGACCGCCCTGGTGGCCTGCGGCAAGAAGGAAGAAATGGCGCCGGTCCCGGCGCCCGCTCCGGTCGAGGCTCCGGCCGCGGCACCGATGGCGCCGGCTCCCGCCACGCCGGGCGCTTCCACCGACGCACCGGCTGCCGGTGGCGCGATGTCCGGCGGCACCGTCGCCCCGGGTCCGGACGGCAGCACTCCGCCGACGTCCAGCACCACCGCGCCGATGACCGGCACCACCCCGAGCGGCGGTTCCGCTCCGGACGCCACCACCCCGTCGGGCGATGCCAACGACGCAGCCAAGCGGGCATCCGACGCAGCTGCCGAAGCCGCCAAGAAGTAATCTTCCCGGCACGCAAAAAAGCCACCTCGCGAGGTGGCTTTTTTTATGGCCGGGCGTGGCGTGTCAGACGGCGAGCCACTCGGTGCCGTGGCGCGGGTCGGCCACCACGATCTGGTCCGCGTCCCAGCCCAGGGCTCCGGCCAGGCCGGCGCGTGCCAGGTCGGGATGGTTGTTTCGCTCGCTCAGATGGGCGGCGACCACGCACTGCAGTCCTTCGTGGCGCAGCGCCTGCGCCATGTCCGCCGCCGCACCGTTGGCCAGATGGCCGAATCGCCCGCTGACACGGCGTTTCAGGAAGTCCGGATAGCGCGACTGCGCCAGCAGCTCGGGGTCGTGGTTGGACTCCAGCATCAGCGCGTGGCAACCCTCCAGCTGCGCCATGACGTGGCCGCTGGCATGACCCAGGTCGGTCGCCACGCCGAGGTGGCGCGCGCCGTCGGAGCAGCGCAGCTGCAGCGGCTCGCGGGCATCGTGAGGAACGGTGAAGGGCCGGAACTCGAAGCCGCCCAGCGCGACGGCGTGCAGGTCATGGGCGATCCGCAGCAGGCCGTCGAAATCCGGTGCGCCGATGGCGGCGAAGGTGCCTTCGCTCATCCACACCGGGATGCGGTGCCGTACCGCCAGCTGCTGTGCGCAGCCGATGTGGTCGGAGTGCTCGTGGGTGATGAAGATGGCGTCGATGTCGCCATGGCCCAGGCCGGCCGCGCCCAGGCGTTTTTCCAGCGTGCGGATGCCCAGTCCGCAATCGATCAGCAGGCGGCTGGTCGCCGTGCCGCTCGTGCCTTCCACCAGGGTGGAATTGCCCGAGCTGCCGCTGCCGAGATTGCGAAAACGAAGCATCCGGAGGTGGCTTACTTCAGATCGTCCGCGATGACCCTGACGATGCGGTTCGCATCGACCGCCGGCGCCGGCGAGCCGCCTTCGCCCAGCACCGAAACGGTGGTGCCGGTACCTTCGCCACGCACCAGGATGCGGTAGCGCACCGGCGCCTGTGCATCGGGGTCGCGGTTGAAGATCTTGCCGAGGAAACCCTGCTCCTTGCGATCGGCGTTGGGCGCCACGTAGCGCACGAAGTACACGCCCTGGCTGCGGTCGCGGTCCTCGACCGTGAAGCCGGTGCGATCCAGCGTCAGGCCGACCCGGCGCCAGGCGCGGTCGAAAGGCTCGTTGATCTGCACCACCGGCGCACCGTTGGCGGTGGCGATCTGCGCGGAAGTTGCGACGACCGGCGTGGCGGCGATGAGTTGCTTGGATTGCACTTCGGTGGCGCCGCCGAGCTTGACCATCAGGCGGCGCAGCATTTCGGCTTCGAGTTCCGGATCGGCCGGGCGGGGCTGCCAGACGGTTTGCGAGCGCTCGAGCTTTTCGGAATAGACCTCCTGCATGCCGCGGTGGCTGATGAAGATCTCGGTGGAACCGTCCGCGCGGCGTTCCATGCGGGTGCGGAACTTGTCGCGTTCGCTGGTGGAGTACAGCGAATCGATGACCTTGCCGAGCGTCTGGCGGATGAAGTCCTGCGGCAGCTTGGCGCGGTTTTCGGCCCAGTCGGTTTCCATGATGCCGACGTTGGCCTGGTCGACGGTCAGCAGGAACCCGCTCTCGGTCCAGAACTCGCGGGTGGGATCCCACAGCTTGTCGGCAGGCCGCTTGACCACCAGCCAGCGGGTGTTGCCGTCACGCTCGACCCGCACGTCGCCCAGGCTGTTGGGTGCCGTCTGGGCGGTGGCGGGCGACGCGACCGATTGCGCGGCCTCGAAACCGGCGGCGGACACGGAGCCACCGGCGGGCACCACGTAGCGGCTGTCGCGGCTGAGCTGGGTCAGGTCCGGCGGAACCTCCAGCGTGGCAGGGGCACGCTTGGCGCTCTTGTAGTTGATCTTTTCGGAGTCGAACACGGTACAGGCCGACAGGGCGACGGCAAGGCCGAGGCAGGCCAGGCGTGCAGCCGCGACGGTCGGGGAGGCGGAACGGGTCACGGGAAATCCTTCTTTCGATCGAAAAGCGCGTCGGCGGGTACCGCCCGGAGGCGTGTGCCGCTGAGAAATGGGGTGGTTTAGAGCAGGCCGGAGGCTTTGAGCGCCTGTTCGACGATCGGTTCACTTGTGCTGGAAAGCGGGGTCATCGGCAGGCGCATCGTGCCGCCGCAGAGACCCATCCGCTGCATCGCCCACTTCACTGGAATCGGGTTGGCCTCGACGAACAGGTGCTTGTGCAGGGGCATCAGCCGGAACTGGATTTCCATGGCGCGGCGGATGTCGCCGGCCAGCGCCGCCACGCACAGCTCGTGCATCAGGCGCGGCGCGACGTTGGCGGTCACGCTGATGTTGCCCTGGCCGCCGCACAGCATCAGTGCCACGGCGGTCGGATCGTCGCCGGAGTACACGGCGAAGCCCTCGGGCACGTCGCGGATGAGCCATTGGGCACGCTCGATGTTGCCGGTGGCTTCCTTGATGCCGACGATGCCGGGCACCTGCGCCAGGCGCAGCACGGTGTCGTGCTGCATGTCGGCAACGCTTCGGCCGGGCACGTTGTAGAGCACCACGGGCAGGTCGCCGACGGCTTCGGCGATCGCCTTGAAGTGCAGGTACTGGCCTTCCTGGGTCGGCTTGTTGTAGTAGGGCACGACCTGCAACTGGCTGTCTGCGCCCACGCCCTTGGCGAATTTGGCCAGTTCGATGGCCTCGCGGGTGGAGTTGGCGCCGCAGCCGGCCATCACCGGCACGCGGCCGGCCGCCTGCTCGACGGACACGCGGATGATTTCGCAGTGTTCTTCGACGTCGACCGTGGGCGACTCACCCGTGGTGCCGACCACGCCGATGCAGTCGGTGCCCTCGGCGATGTGCCAGTCGATCAGCTTGCGCAAGGCCGGGTAGTCGACGCTGCCGTCTTCGTGCATGGGCGTGACCAGCGCCACGATGCTGCCAGTCAGGGTGCCGGGGAAGGTGCTCATGTGCGCAGATGTGCCAAAGGTAAGGGCGAATAGCCAAACCCGGGATTTTAGCCACGCGGGTGTAAAGGCCCCGTGTCCGACAGGGCGGAAGCCAGCAGATCGGGTGCCCACGCGTCGCCGGCGGCCGCCGGCCGCCAGGCGACGATGCGCTGTACACGGCGCGGCTGGGGCAGCCAGCCGTCTTCGAATGCCAGCACGCGCAGCCCGTCGCAGGCGCTCAACAGCTCGCCGGGTCGCAGCAGGAATTCGGGGCGGGCGGGTCGGCCCACCGTCTCCTGGCCGATGGCGAAGGTCTCGTAGATCAGCACGCCGCCCGGCGCCACGCATTCCACGATGCGGGGCAGCAGCGGCCGGTGCAGGTAGTTGGTGACGACGACGGCATCGAATGCGCGACCGGCCAGCGGCCAGGGTCCGGCTTCGAGATCCGCCTGGATGCCGTCGCCGAATTCGCGGGCAGTGGCCGCTGCTTCGCCGGATCGGTCCACGCCGGTAGTCCGCGCGCCACGCGCGGCGAACCAGCGCAGGTGGCGGCCGGAGCCGCAGGCCAGGTCGAGAACGGTCGCGCCGGCCGGCACCAGGTGCGACCAGCGCCGTACCCAGTCCGAGACGGCGAGCGTGTCCGCCGGGTTCAGAAACAGCTCCAGACGCGGTCGGCCAGGCTCACGACGAACTCCGGTCGCAGGTAGAGCGCGAAGGCGCCGGCGAGCGCGGCGGCGATCGCCGTCCAGGCCGCCAGCCGCAGCCAGAGGCGGGGCGGGCTCATGCCGCCGCCGCCGTCGCGCGCACCAGCGGCGTCTCGCGCACCGGCAGGTTGATGAGCGCGGCAAACACGCCGAGCGCGATGGCCAGGTACCAGACGATGTCGTAGCTGCCGGTGCGGTCGTACAGGTAGCCGCCCAGCCACACGCCCAGGAACGATCCGACCTGATGGCTGAGGAATACGAAGCCGCTGAGCATCGACAGGTGCTGCACGCCGAAGATGCCGGCGATGGCCGCGTTGGTCGGCGGCACCGTCGAAAGCCACAGGAAACCCATCACGGCGGAAAAGACGTAGACGCTGGCGGGGGTCAGCGGCACCAGCAGGAAAACGCTGATCGCCACGGCGCGCGCCGCGTAGATGAAGCTCAATATCGTGCGCTTGGGCATGCGCTGGCCCAGCACGCCGGCGGTGTACGTGCCGAACACGTTGAACAGGCCGATCAGCGCCAGCGCGTAGCTCGCCACCTGCGGCGCCAGGCCGTGGTCGCGCAGGTAGCTGGGCATGTGCACGCCGATGAAGACCACCTGGAATCCGCAGACGAAATAACCCGCCATGAGCAGCTGGAAGCTGCGGTAGCCGAAGGCCTCGCCCACCGCCTGGCGGATGCTCTGGCCGTGCGCCGCGCGCGCCGGGGCGCCGCGTGCGAAGCCGGGCTCGCGCAGGCCGATCGCCAGCGGGGCGATCACCACCGCCACCAGGGCCAGCAGCAGCAAGGCTTCGGACCATCCGAACGACGCGATCAGCAGCCCTTCGACCGGCACCATGAAGAACTGCCCGAACGAGCCCGCCGCGGCCGTCACGCCCATGGCCCACGACCGGCGCTGCGCCGGAATCTGCCGGCCGATCACGCCGTACACCACCGCATAGGTGGTGCCCGCCTGCGCTGCGCCGATCAGCACGCCGGCGAACAGCGTGAACAGCAGGGTGCCGGGCGCCAGCGCCATGCCGGCCAGCCCGCCGGCATAGCAGAACGCACCGATCACCAGGACCTTGAAGGCACCGAAACGGTCGGCCGCCATGCCGGCGAAGATGCCGAAAACGCCCCAGGAAATGTTCTGGATGGCGATGGCGAAGGAGAAATCCTGCCGCGTCCATCCCATGTCCTGGGTGATCGGCTGCAGCCACAGGCCGAAGCCGTGGCGGATGCCCATCGACAGCGTGACGATGGCGGCGCCGCACAGCAGCACCTGGAAGATCGAGAGCCGGGGAACGGGGGAGGTCGGGGCGGAATTCGTCATGGGCCGGGCGGGCGGTCGCCAAATGCGGAACGGGGCGGGAGGGAGACAGGAGGGCCGGAAGTGTCGCCCAGGCGGGCGTTTTCCGCCCTCCGATTTTTCCCGGGGATTGATGCGTCCGCGGCATCGATCATGCGGCCTGGCCGATCGGATTACTGGATGGACATACAGAGCAGTCCCGCCGCCTGCTTACAATCCTGTGCTTTTCTGCCCAAACCTTCGTCCATGGCAACTGCACCCAGCGATTACTCAGAAGGCTCGATCCGCGTCCTCAAGGGCCTGGAGCCGGTCCAGCAGCGGCCGGGTATGTACACCCGCACCGACAACCCCCTGCACATCGTGCAGGAGGTGATCGACAACGCCGCCGACGAGGCGCTGGCCGGCCACGGCAAGAAGATCAAGCTCACCCAGCATGCCGACGGCTCCGTCAGCGTGGACGACGACGGCCGCGGCATCCCCTTCGGCATGCATCCGGAAGAGGGCGCCCCGGTGGTCGAGCTGGTCTTTACCCGGCTGCATGCCGGCGGCAAGTTCGACAAGGGCAAGGGCGGCGCGTACAGCTTCTCCGGCGGCCTGCACGGCGTGGGCGTGTCGGTGACCAATGCGCTGGCGACCCGGCTCGAGGTGACCTCGTACCGCGAAGGCAAGGTGGCGCACCTGGTCTTCAGCGCCGGGCACGTGATCGAGGCGCTGGCCATCCGCCAGGCGGCCTCCGGCGACCGCAAGCAGGGCACCACGGTGCGGGTCTGGCCGGACGCCAAGTATTTCGAATCGGCCGTGCTGCCGCAGAACGAACTGGTGCATCTGCTGCGCAGCAAGGCGGTGCTGATGCCCGGCGTCACGGTCACGCTGACGCACGAAAAAGCCAGTGGCCCGGCCGAGGTGCAGACCTGGCAATACAAGGGCGGCCTGCGCGACTACATCCTGCAGAACCTCAACGGCGAGCCGGTGATCCCGGTGTTCGAAGGCGCAGGTTTCGCCGACAGGCAGAACGACACCTTCGCCGAAGGCGAGGGCGCATCCTGGGCGGTGGCCTTCACCGAAGACGGCGCGCCGGTCCGCGAGAGCTACGTCAACCTGATCCCCACGAGCGCCGGCGGCACCCACGACAGCGGCCTGCGCGACGGCCTTTTCAACGCCGTCAAGAGCTTCATCGAACTGCACGCGCTGCTGCCCAAGGGCGTCAAGCTGATGCCCGAAGACGTCTTTGCGCGCGCCAGCTACGTGCTGTCGGCCAAGGTGCTCGACCCGCAGTTCCAGGGCCAGATCAAGGAGCGCCTCAATTCCCGCGACGCGGTGCGCCTGGTGTCGTCCTTCGTGCGTCCCGCGCTGGAGCTGTGGCTGCACCAGCACGTCGACTACGGCAAGAAGCTGGCCGAACTCGCCATCAAGGCGGCGCAGAGCCGGCAGAAGGCCGGCCAGAAGGTCGAAAAGCGGCGCGGCTCCGGCGTGGCCGTGCTGCCCGGCAAGCTGACCGACTGCGAAAGCCGCGACATCGTCCATAACGAGGTCTTCCTGGTGGAGGGCGACTCGGCCGGCGGCAGCGCCAAGATGGGCCGCGACAAGGAATGCCAGGCGGTGCTGCCGCTACGCGGCAAGGTGCTCAATACCTGGGAGGTGGAACGCGACCGGCTGTTCGCCAACACCGAGATCCACGACATCTCGGTGGCCATCGGCGTCGATCCGCACGGCCCGAACGACAACCCGGACATGTCCGGCCTGCGCTACGGCAAGGTCTGCATCCTGAGCGACGCGGACGTCGACGGCTCGCACATCCAGGTGCTGCTGCTGACCCTGTTCTTTCGCCATTTTCCCAAGCTCATCGAGACCGGTCATGTCTTCGTGTCGCGCCCGCCGCTGTATCGGGTCGACGCTCCGGCGCGCGGCAAGAAGCCGGCCGCCAAGGTGTATGCGCTGGACGAGGGCGAACTGACCGCGACGCTGGACAAACTGCGCAAGGACGGTGTCAAGGAAGGCGCCTGGAGCATCAGCCGTTTCAAGGGGCTGGGCGAGATGAGCGCGGGCCAGTTGTGGGAGACCACGCTCAACCCCGACACGCGTCGCCTGATGCCGGTGCAGCTCGGCCTGCTGGACAACGGCCAGACCGAGCAGCGCATCACCAAGCTGATGGGCAAGGGCGAGGCGGCGGCCCGGCGCGAGTTGATGGAGCTGCACGGCGACGCGGTCGAGGTGGACATCTAAACCGCCGCCGTCGTATGCGCCGCCCGTCCATCCTGTCGATCCTCGCGCGCCCGCTGCGCCTGCCGCTGCTGGCCTGCGCGCTGGCGCTCGGCTGTGCGCCGGCATGGGCGCTGATCGACGTCTGGGGCTGGGTGGACGACTACGGCACGGCGCACTTCGCGCAGCAGCAGATCGATGCTCGCTACAAGCTGCTGTTCCGCGCCCGCGAGAGCTTCGATTCCGAGGAACTCGCCGACACCGCGCTGAACCCGGCCGACCCGCCTTCCGCGGCTTCGCGGCGGCTGCGCAGCCTCATCGAGATCTCGCCGGGCGTGAAGGCCGTGTCCCGCCACCTGCGCGCCGCGGCCACCTCGACCGGCCTCGATTTCGAACTGCTGCAGGCGCTGATCGCCACCGAATCCGGTTTCGATCCGCAGGCGGTATCGCCGCGTGGCGCCGTCGGCCTGATGCAACTGCTGCCCACCACCGCCCAGCAATACGGCGTGGCCGACGCGGCGCAGCAGTCCACCGCGCACAGGCTGACCGACCCGGCCACCAACATCCGCGCCGGCACCCGCCACCTGCGCTATCTCATCGACCTGTTTCCCGGCCAGCTGGAGCTGGCGCTGGCCGCCTACAACGCCGGACAGGGCGCGGTGCAGCGCGCCGGCAACCGCATTCCCGACTACCCCGAGACGCAGAACTACGTGAAGACGGTGATGCAGCTCTACCGTGCGCTCAAGCCGGGCGGCAACCTGCACGCCGCCCCGCAACGGGTGCGCATGGAGATCCCCGCTGTCGCTTCTTCCGCCTTTGTCCCGACCGCCGAACGATAAATGACCGATCAGACCCCTATCGACCTGGCGCCCGCGCCGTCAGACGACCAGAACCCGGACCTCGCCACCTACGCCGAGCGGGCGTATCTCGAATACGCGCTTTCGGTCGTGAAGGGCCGCGCCTTGCCCGATGTCTGCGACGGCCAGAAGCCGGTGCAGCGCCGCATCCTGTATTCGATGGAACGCATGGGCCTGGGGTTTACCGGGGCCAACGCCAACAGCGGTGCCAAGCCGGTGAAAAGCGCGCGTGTGGTGGGCGACGTGCTCGGCCGTTTCCATCCCCACGGCGACCAGGCCGCCTACGACGCGCTGGTGCGCATGGCACAGGATTTTTCCCAGCGTTATCCGCTGATCGACGGGCAGGGCAACTTCGGCAGCCGCGACGGCGACGGCGCCGCCGCCATGCGCTACACCGAGGCGCGGCTGGCCAGGATCACCCGGCTGCTGCTGGAGGAAATCGACCAGGGCACGGTCGACTTCATCCCCAACTACGACGGCTCGACCGAAGAGCCGCGCCAGTTGCCCGCCCGTCTGCCTTTCGTGCTGCTCAACGGCGCATCGGGCATCGCGGTCGGCCTTGCGACGGAAATCCCCAGCCACAACCTGCGCGAGATCGCGGACGCCTGCGTAGCGCTCATCAAGCAGCCGCAACTGGCCGATGAACAGCTGTTCGGCCTGATCCCCGGTCCGGACTATCCGGGCGGCGGGCAGATCATCAGCTCGGCCTCCGACATCGCCGACGCCTACCGCACCGGCCGTGGCAGCCTGAAGGTGCGCGCGCGCTGGAAGATCGAGGAACTGGCGCGCGGGCAGTGGCAGTTGGTCGTGACCGAGCTTCCGCCCGGCGTCAGCTCGCAGCGGGTGCTCGAAGAGATCGAGGAGATCAGCAATCCCAAGATCAAGACCGGCAAGAAGGCCCTCACGCAGGAGCAGCAGCTGGGCAAGGCCACGTTGCTGGGCGTGCTCGACGCGGTGCGCGACGAGAGCAGCAAGGACGCCGCCGTGCGCCTGGTGTTCGAGCCCAAGACCGGCCGCACGCCGCAGGCCGAACTGATCGCCATCCTGTTGTCTCAGACTTCGCTGGAAACCTCATCGCCGATCAACATGACGATGGTCGGCCTCGACGGCCGGCCGGTGCAGAAGTCGCTGCGGCAGATGTTGCTGGAGTGGATCGAGTTTCGCCAGCAGACGGTACAGCGCCGCTCGCAGCACCGCCTGCAGAAGGTGCTCGACCGCATCCACATCCTGGAAGGGCGGCAGACCGTCCTGCTGAACATCGACGAGGTGATCGCCATCATCCGCCAGGCCGAAGAGCCCAAGGCGGCGCTGATCGCGCGCTTCAACCTGTCCGACCGGCAGGCCGAAGACATCCTGGAAATCCGCCTGCGTCAGCTGGCCCGGCTGGAGGCCATCAAGATCGAGCAGGAGCTATCCAGCCTGCGCGAAGAGCAGGGCAAGCTGGAAGAAATCCTGGGCAATCCGACGGCCTTGCGCCGCCTGATGGTGAAAGAGATCGAGGCGGACGCCAAGCAGTTCGCCGACCCGCGCCGCACGCTGATCCAGCCGGCGCAGCGTGCTGTGGCCGAGGTACGCGTGGTAGACGAACCCGTCACGGTGGTGGTGTCGCAGAAGGGCTGGGTGCGGGCGCGCGGCGGCCATAACCACGACCCGGCAGGCTTCGCCTTCAAGGCCGGCGACGGCCTGTACGGCACCTTCGCCTGCCGCACGGTCGACGTGCTGCTGGTCTTCGGCGGTAACGGCCGGGTGTACAGCGTGCCGGTGGCGGCCTTGCCCAACGCGCGCGGCGACGGCCAGCCGATCGGCACCCTGGTCGAGCTGGAATCCGGCACCCAGCCGGTGCATTACTTCGCCGGCCCGACCGGCGCGGCCATGTTGCTGGCGGGCTCGGGCGGCTACGGTTTCGTCGCGAACGTCGAGAACATGATCTCGCGCAACCGCTCCGGCAAGACCTTCGTGTCGCTGGGCGAGGGCGAGACGCTGTGCAAGCCCAGCCTGGCCATGCTGCCGGCCGGCGCGCAGCCCGCGGGCAGCGAACCCCTGCCGCCCGCGACCCAGGTCGCGTGCGCCTCGACCGGCGGCCGCATTCTCACCTTCGACATCACCGAACTGAAGCTGCTCGAAAAAGGCGGACGCGGCCTGATGCTGATCGACCTGGAACCCAAGGACACCCTGGCGGGTGCGGCGGCGTATACCCGCAGCGTGCGCATTTCGGGCCTGGGGCGGGGCGCCAAGGAGCGCGAGGAAACGCTGGAGATCCGCTCGCTCAACAACGCCAAGGCCGGCCGCGGCCGCAAGGGCAAGGCGGCGGACCTGGGCTTCAAGCCGGCGCTGGTCGAACGGGTTCTGTAAGAAAACCCGGTCCGACTCGGGCAGCCGTCTTCAGACCGGGACTTCGGCCGCCGCGCCGACTTCGGCGTAGACGATGCTCGGAAGCGGGGCCTTGGCAGCGCGCAGTTCGATGATCCTCGCCGGCACGCCGACCGCCAGCGCACCGGCGGGCACATCGCGCAGCACCACCGCGTTGGCACCGATCTCGGCGCCGTCTCCGATGGAGACGCGCCCGAGAATCTTGGCACCGGCCCCGATGCTCACGTTGTTGCCGATCACCGGCGCACCCAGCGGATCGTCCATCCGGCGGATGCCGATCGTCACGCCCTGCCGGATCACGCAGTCGTCTCCCAGAACCGCCCGGCCGTGCACGACGATGGCGCCGGAGTGCTCGATGATCAATCGGCGCCCGATGCGCGCCGACACGCCGATCTCCACCCCGCAGACGATTTCGGCCAGTTTCGCCAGCACGACATGCAGGGCACCCAGGGGAAACCGGATCAGCTTCGACTGGAATCGGTAGCGCAGGTGCCCGAATCGGTAAACCTGCAACGCCCAGAATCCGAGTGACCACAAACCTTCGCGTGCGACACGCAGGTCCTGAAGAAACGCTGAATTGCTCATGTTTACCTTTGGTAACTGTGAGGTGGACGCTGTTGTTATAGCAACGTTTCGCAATTAACGGTAATGATTCTGCCGAGGTCTGACCTTAAGCCCCCCTGACGCAGCCTGACGTGCCTCAGATGGAGCCGTCCGGCGCATTGACACCCGGCTCTTCTCCCGGGCGTCGTGCGTCGATCCAGGCTTCCAGCGCGTCGACGCGCATCGGCCGGGCGAAGTGATAGCCCTGCAGTTCGTCGCAGCCCAGCAGCTTGAGCTGGTGGGCGACGGCGAAGTTCTCGACGCCCTCGGCCACCACGCCCAATCCGAGGTTGTGGCCCAGCGCCATGATGGCGCGAACGATGGCGAGGTCGGTGGTGTCGCCCAACAGGTCCTGCACGAAGGATTTATCGATCTTCAGTTTGTCGATCGGAAAGCGCTTGAGATACGCCAGGCTTGAATAGCCCGTGCCGAAGTCGTCGATGGAAAAACGAACCCCCAACTGGCGCAGCGTGGCCAAGCCGAGTCCGGTGGCGCCGACGTTTTCCATCAGCTGGCTTTCGGTCACTTCCAGTTCCAGCAGTTGCGGATCGATGCCGCTGTTGTGGGTGAAGTCGCGCAGGTATTCGTGCAGCGCGGGGTCGGTCAACTGGCTGGCCGAAATATTCACCGAGAGGGAAATCAGCGGCCGCCGCTCCGCTTTCCAGCGAAGCAGCAGTTCGCAGGCCTGCTGCATGGCCCACAGGCCCAGCGGACGGATGAGTCCGGTTTCCTCGGCGATGGGGATGAACTTGACCGGCGGAATGGACCCCAGTTCGGGCTGGGTCCAGCGCATCAGGGCCTCGGCGCCGACCACCGCGAGGGTGCGGGCGTCGATGCGCGGCTGGTAGTGCATTTCGAGCTCGCCGTTCTCCAGCGCCGATCGCAGCAGTTGCTCCAGCGTGCGCCGCTCACGGGCGAGCTTGTCGAGTTCGGAAGAGAAGAAGCGGTAGTGGTCGCGGCCGGAGGACTTGGCCTCGTACATGGCCGCGTCGGCGCGGCGCATCAGCTCGTCGATGTCCTGGCCGTCCTCGGGATACACCGCGACGCCCACGCTGCATGAAACTCGCAGTTCGTGGCCTTCGCCGTCGTGCGGGGCGCGAATCAGCGGGATCAGGCGCTCTTCGATGATGTCGCGGATCTCGCTGGCGTTCTCGACATTGCGCAGGATGACGACGAACTCGTCGCCGCCCAGCCGGCTTACGGTGTCGTCGTTGCGCACCGCCTGGGTCAGCCTGCCGGCCACCGAGCGCAGCAGGGCGTCGCCGACATGGTGGCCCAGGGTGTCGTTGATCGACTTGAAGCGGTCCAGGTCGATGAACAACACGGCCACGCGCTGTTCGGTGCCGTGCGCCGCCGCCAGCGCCTCTGCCAGCCGGGACACGCACAGCGAGCGGTTGGGCAGCTCGGTCAGGACGTCGTGATCGGCCAGGAACTGCACCCGCTCCTCGGTGCGCTTGCGCTCGGTGATGTCCACCGAGATGCCGATGTAGTGAGAAATGCCCTTGTGTCCGGCGGGACTGGCATGGCCGCCCGCCGAACGCACGGCCGACACCATCAGCCACGCCGGGTAGCTGGCCGCGCCGCGCCTGCGGAATTGCACCTCGCCCTGCCAGGCACCGCGGGCGTCGGCGGCCTGGCCGATGCGCGACTTCAGCGGCAGTCCGGCGCCGTGCTCGACCAGGCTGGAAAAATCCTTGCCGACCACCTCGTAGGCCTCCAGGCCGGTGCTGCGGCAGAACGCATGGTTGACGCTGAGCACCCGCTGCTCCTGGTCCATGATGGCAATGCCCTCCGAGGACGCCTCGAACACCTTGGACCACAGCTCCAGGCGCTGCTCCATCTGCTTGAGCACGTTGACGGGCGTGAAGGCGGTCAGGACGGCGTCGCGGCCCTGGAACTGCAGGCGCCGCGCCGACAGCACCGCCCAGGTCGACTCGCTGCCGGTGCCCCAGCGCACCTCGAACTCGTCCACCGCGCCGCGGTCGGCCAGCTGCTGGAAAAAGCGGGCTCGCACGGCGGGTTCGAGCTTGCGGCCCCAGGGGTCGCTGTCGACGTTTTCCAGCCAGGGCACGGCGGGTGCGTTGGCGTGCAGCACCTCGTGACGGGGAATCGAGGTGACGACCATCGCGATCGGCACTGCTTCGACGATTTCGAGCTGCGCCCGGGCGGCCCGTTCGCGCGAGGCCATTTCCTGCTGGTTTTCGCGCTCGCGCCCGAGCTGCGCCAGCATGCTGTTGAAGGCGGTGACCAGCGAACCGATTTCGTCGCGGCTGCTCCAGTCGGCGCGCAGGGCGTAGTCGCCGGTGCGGCGCACGTCGTCGGCCACCCGGGCCATGTGGCGCAGCGGACGGGCGATCTGCTGCGCCACGGCGTACACCAGCGTCAGGATGCAGCCCAGCAGCAGCAGGGCGGTTCCCAGGTGCAGGAACATCCGGGTGTACAGGCTGTCGACCCGGGTCGACAGCAGTTCGTCGAGCTCGCTGGCGCTGCGCAGCCAGGCGCGGTCGAGCTCGTAGAGCAGGGTGGAGCGGGCGGCTCGCAACTGGGCCACGTCGCGCGGGCCGGCGTCCGGGCCTGCCAGGCGCTGCACGATGGAGAGGAAATCGGCCAGGGCGGCGGCCAGGCTCTGGCGGCCCGGCTCGAGGGCCTCGCGCAGGGCCGGCGATCCGGCGGCGAAGACCTGGAGGTAGTCGGAGCGGATGCCCATCGCGGAGGCGTCGATGCGCCCGGCCAGGATCAGCAACTCCGAGCGGCGTTCGCCGAAGGCCTGGGCGCGCGAGCCGGTGCCGGCGAGCGCCCGGCTGGTGTCGTCGATCACCTCCAGCAGCTCGGGGAACCGCAGCACCACCAGCGACATGGCGTAGTAGCTGTCGAGATCCGGGTCGAGGATGAGGTTGGATTGGTTGCCGACCGTCGTCAGCAGCTCCCGGGCCGAACGCAGCATGTTGCGGGTGAGCAGGTCGTCTTCGGATGCGCCGCCGCCTTGGGACCCGATGCGCCGGCGCGCTTCCGAATCGCGGCGCCAGTCGCGTTCGAAGAGTGCGCTGGCTTCCGCGGAATGCAGGGTCGCGTCGTAGCGGGTGCGGAGTTCGTCGAAACGCTTCAAGGCCGCATCCGACGGCTCGACCTGCTCCTTGTAGGGCAGGAAGGGCATCAGCAGCAATTCGCGCACGCTGGCGCTGTAGACGCTGCCGATCTGCTCCTTGCGCGTGAAGTCGATCGTCAGGTACTTCTCGTTGATGAGAATGCCCGACACGAAGATCACCGCGCTGAGATCGAGCAGGTAGATCAGGGTCAGTTTGCGGCCGACCGAGAGCCGGCTGAGCCAGCGGGTCAGCCGTCCGGAAATGGAAAAGGACGCTCCCTGCCTGGCCGGGGCGTCCTGTAGGGGGGTAGAAATGGACGTCTCCAGCAGGCGCGGAACCGGCGCGCTCAGGCGGTCGTGGGTACCAGGAATTCGCGGCTGATATAGGAGCCGAGTTCGTTGACGCGGTCCAGGAACTGCGTCAGGAACGCGTGCAGGCCGGTCGCCAGAATCTCGTCGATATGGCCGAACTGAAGCTCGGCGCGCAGCTTGCCGGCCTTGCGCTGGCTCATGCTCATGTCGGCGCCCGGCAGCACCGCCTGCAGGTTGCTCACCACCTCGTTCAGGCTGGCGTGCAGGGAACGCGGCATGTCGGCGCGCAGGATGAGCAGTTCGGCGACCCGTTCCGGCCGGATCACGTCGCGGTAGACGCGGCGGTAGATCTCGAATGCCGAGACGCTGCGCAGCACGGCGCTCCAGTGATAGAAGTCGTATTCCTGCTCTTCGTTGTCGCTGGTCAGGCCGATGAAGTCGTTGTGCATGGCGTGGAACTTGGTGTCCACCAGGCGCGCGGTGTTGTCGGCGCGCTCCAGGAAGGTGCCGATGCGCATGAAGTGCAGCGCTTCGTCCATCAGCATGGTGCCCACCGATACGCCGCGCGAGAGGTGCGAGCGGTATTTCACCCACTCGAAGAAGGCACCCGGATCGCGCTCGAAATCGCCTGCACGCAGCATGCGGTTCACTTCGAGCCAGGTGGCGTTCTGGGTTTCCCAGGCTTCGGTGGTGAGGGTGCCGCGCACCGCCCGCGCGTTTTCGCGCGCGGCCTTGAGGCACGAAATGATCGACGACGGGTTTTCCTCGTCGCGCACCATGAAGTTCATCACCTGCGCCGGCCTGATCTCGCCGTGCAGCGCCTGGTAGGCGGGCAGCAGTTCGCTGATGGTCAGCAGGCCTTGCCAGCCGATGGTGGCGGCCTCGGCCGACTGCGGCAGCAAGGCGGTCTGGTAGTTGACGTCCAGCATGCGTGCGGTGTTTTCTGCCCGCTCCGTATATCTCGACATCCAGAACAAGTGGTCGGCGGTTCTGCTCAGCATTGCTTGTTTTCTCTTGTTGTTGTCAGGCTTCGAGGACCCAGGTGTCTTTGGTGCCGCCACCCTGGGAGGAGTTGACGACCAGCGAACCATCCTTGAGTGCCACGCGGGTCAGGCCGCCCGGCACCATCTGCACTTCCTTGCCGGACAGCACGAACGGCCGCAGGTCGATGTGGCGCGGCGCCACGCCGCTTTCGACGTAGGTCGGGCAGCTCGACAGGCTGAGCGTGGGCTGGGCGATGTAGCCGTCCGGCTTGGCGATGATGGCGCGGCGGAAATCCTCGATCTCGGCTGCGGTGGAGGCCGGGCCGACCAGCATGCCGTAGCCGCCGGCGCCATGCACCTCCTTCACCACCAGGTCCTTGAGGTTCGCCAGGATGTACTTCAGCTCGTCCGGATTGCGGCCCATGTGGGTGGGCACGTTCTTCAGGATGGGCTGCTCGCCGAGGTAGAACTCGATCATCTTGGGCACGTAGGCGTAGATGGATTTGTCGTCGGCCACGCCGGTGCCCACCGCGTTGCAGATGGCCACGTTGCCGGCCCGGTAGGCCTGCATCAGGCCGGCCACGCCCAGGGTGGAATTGGGGCGGAAGACCAGGGGGTCGAGGAAATCGTCGTCGACCCGGCGGTAGATGACGTCGACCCGCTTCGGGCCGCGCGTGGTGCGCATCCAGACGAAGTCGTCCTTGACGAACAGGTCCTGGCCCTCGACCAGCTCGATGCCCATCTGCTGGGCCAGGAAGGCGTGCTCGAAATAGGCGCTGTTGTACATGCCGGGGGTCAGCACGACGCAGGTCGGGTCCGGCGTGGCCGGCGGCGCCGAGGCGCGCAGGGTTTCCAGCAGCAGATCGGGGTAGTGGGCGACCGGCGCGACCCGGTTCTGGCTGAACAGGTCCGGGAACAGCCGCATCATCATCTTGCGGTTTTCCAGCATGTACGACACGCCGGACGGCACCCGCAGGTTGTCTTCGAGCACGTAGTACTCGCCGTTGCCGTCGGCGTCCGGGGCCCGCACGATGTCGATGCCGGCGATGTGCGAGTAGATGTGGCGCGGCACGTCGACGCCCATCATCTCCGGGCGGAACTGGGCGTTCTGCAAGACCATGTCTGCCGGAATGACCCCGGCGCGGATGATTTCCTGGTCGTGGTAGACGTCGTGCAGAAACCGGTTCAGCGCGGTCACCCGCTGCACCAGGCCACGCTCCATGCGCTGCCATTCGTGGGCCGGAATGATGCGGGGGATGAGGTCGAACGGAATGAGCCGCTCGGTGCCGGAGCCGTCCTCGTCCTTGGCACCGTAAACGGCGAAGGTGATGCCGACGCGGCGGAAGATGACTTCGGCCTCCTCGCGCCTGCGCGCCATGGTGTCCGGCGGCTGGTCGGCCAGCCAGCGATCGTAAGTTTTGTAATGGTCGCGAACCTGGCCCTGGACGGGCGGCAGGCTGGCATACATCTCGTCAAATTTCCGCATAGAAAGGGCTGTTCTCCTGCTGACCCGGGTAGCAAGTTCCAGGCCGCGATAGTTGTCGGCTGAGCCGAGACGGGCCCCGTCGGCCATTTTTGGTTGCGTCAGGGAACATTGTGCTGCCAGTAATGGCGGTCACGGTAACGTTCGCAAACAAAGTCATGCGGGTGTTCACTGGTCCAGCGCTGGGCGCCGCAATGCACCGTATCGAGCCAGGGAATGCCCTGTTGCGCGTAGCGCGCCTGCGCCTGGGGTGACGGGTGGCCGTAGCGGTTGCGGTACCCGGCCTGCGCCAGCGCGATGTGCGGCGCCACCGACTGCAGGAACGCGGCACCGGAAGACCCCCGGCTGCCGTGGTGGGGCACCAGCAGCCAGTCGGCCGACAGGCGCGCGCCGGAACCCAGCAGCCGTGCCTCCGTCGCATCGCCGATATCGCCGGTCAGCAGGGCGGCCGTACCGCCGGCCTCGATGCGCAGTACACAGCTCAGGGCGTTGCTCTCGAGGTTCGCCGCGTAGTCGGCGGCCTGGGGCGAGAGGATCTCGAAACGCACGCCGTCCCATGTCCAGGACTGCCCGGCCTCGCAGCGGCGGGCCGTGCGCAGGGCCTGCAGTGGATGGTCCGGCTCGATCGATGCGAGCAGTCCGGCCTGCGGCTGCTGCGACAGCACCGCGACGGCGCCGCCGACGTGGTCGCTGTCGCGGTGGCTCAGCACCACCGTGTCGAGGCGGATGCCTTCGGCTTGCAGCAACGGCACCACCACCCGCTGGCCCGCGTCGCTCTCGGCGCTGTAGCGCGGGCCGGTGTCGTACAACAGGGCGTGGCCGGCGGTACGCACCAAAATGGACGAGCCTTGGCCGACATCCATCGCCAGCAGCTCGAAAGTGCCCGATGGCGGGCGCGGAGGCGACCACAGCAGTGCCACCACCAGGGGCGCGACACCGAGCAGCCGCAGCACCGGCGGCAGGCGCATGCAGAGCAGTGCGCCGCCGGCCACCGCCGCCGCGGTCACCCAGGCCGGCGCGACCGGCAGGGCCAGCGTGGCGTACGGCGACGCGGCGAGCCAGTCGAGCGCGAGGCCCAGCAGGCCCACCGCCAGGGCGGCCAGGTCCCACAGTGGTGGCGCCAGCACACCCAGCAGCGCCAGGGGCGTGATCACCAGCGTGCTCCAGGGAATCGCCAGCAGGTTGGCCGGCAGCCCCACCAGCGAGACCAGGCCGAAGAGCAGCAGCGTCAGCGGCGCCAGGGCGAGTGTCACCACCAGTTGTTCGCGCAACATTCCGGCCGATTTCGACAGCACCCGGCGCCACCGCCCGTCGGGCGGCGGCGGAGCCGTACCGCCGGCGAACAGCACGCCCACCGCCACGAAGCTCAGCCAGAAGCCGGCTTGCAGCCAAGCCCAGGGATCGAGCGCCACCGCGCCAGCTGCCGCCAGCAGCCAGGCATGCGGCCAGGGCCAGCGCCGGCCGCTGAAACGCAGCGCGGCGACGATCGCCAGCATCAGCACCGTCCGCTGCGACGGAATGCCGCCCCCGCTGAACCAGGCATACAGCCCGGCCGACACCACTCCGCCGAGCAGTGCGGCTTGCGGGGCCGGCCATGCGAGGCAGAGCCGGGCCGACCGCCGCCAAAGCGCCCCGACAGCCCACCCGGCCAGCCAGGCGAACAGCGTGACGTGCAAGCCCGAGATCGACATCAGGTGCGCCGTGCCGGTGGCGCGAAACACCTCCCAGTCGGCCCGCCCGATGGCGCGCTGGTCGCCGGTGACCAGCGCGGCCACCACCCCTGCCGCACGTTGCCGCGCGGTGCCCCGCGCTCCGGCGCCCGCCTTGGGAATCGCCAGCCGCTGGACGATCGCGTCGCGCACCCGTTGCCGCGCCTGTTCGACGGGATGGTTCCAGCCGGCGGCGTCGAGACGCCGGGGCGCTTCGGTGCGGCGGTTGCGGCGCACGCTGCCCAATGCCTGCACGCCTTGTTCCCAGGCGCGCAGTTCGTAGTCGAAGCCGTGCGGATTGCGGTTGCCGTGGGGCGCCTTCAGCCGAACGGTGAAACGCCAGCGCTCTCCCGCACGGAGGACGGGCAGGGTGTCCGCCGCATCGGACTCGCCGTCGCCGTCGTTCCACCAGCCCAGCTCGATCAGGGGCGGTACCGCGACCGGCAGGCCGTCCTGCGTGGCGGATTCCGGCTCCAGCCGGAAACGTGCGCCGTCGGCCAGGAACTGCGGCATGTCGGCGATGGTGCCGGTCAGCAGCAGATCCCGGCCTTCCAGCGCGGGGTCGAGTGCATGCGACTGAAACGCCGTCGCGCGCAGCCCGCCCACGGAGAAGGCGAGCACGAGGGCGAAGGCCGCCTGCTGCCAGGGCGATACCAGGGGCCTGCGCCGGCGGGCCCGGCACACGGCGATCGCCGCCGCCGTCACTGCCGTCGCCATCACCGCCGTCACGGCCATGCCGGCGTATGTCGCGGCCGTCCACAGCGCGGTCTGCTGCAAATGCAGGGCGTTGCCGACCAGCCAGCCGGCAAGCGTCGGCGCCCAGGTGCGGGCGCGGGGGGGAAGGTCGGGCATGGCGTCGGGCAAGTCGGGAGCGACCGCCTTATACGGTGCAGTGCCGCCCGGTGGAGGGTGCGGTTTTCGGGTTTCGCGGCGGGCGCCGGCAAATCCGGCCTATTTGCCGGCCGCGCCATCGTCTGACCGTCCGAAGCGCCCGCTACGGGCTTGCCTCTTGCTAGGATGGCTGCATCGGCCATTTCCAGCGTTTTCCCAGACGCGGCCTTACTTTTCGACAGCAAAGTCCCATTCGCGCATGACTATCCACGCAGCTCTGCATCACGTTACCCATTACCGCTACGACCAGCCCGTGCTGCTCGGGCCACAGGTCGTTCGGCTGCGGCCGGCGCCGCATTGCCGCAGCAACGTGATTTCGTATTCGCTGCGCGTCGAGCCGGCCGATCACTTCGTCAATTGGCAACAGGACCCGTTCGCCAACTACATGGCGCGGCTGGTCATTCCGGAAAAGACCCGGGAGTTCAAGGTCACGGTCGACCTGGTCGTCGAGATGGCGGTCTACAACCCCTTCGACTTCTTCCTGGAGCCGTCGGCCGAGATGTTCCCGTTCACATACGAACCCAACATCGCCGAAGAGCTTGCGCCCTACCTGGTGCCCGAACCGGCCACGCCGCTGGTGACCCAATACCTGAAAAAGGTCGACCGCAGCGAGCGCGCCACCATCGATTTCCTGGTGGCCATGAACCAGATGGTGCAGGGCGACGTGCGTTACCTGATCCGCATGGAGCCGGGCGTGCAGACGCCCGAGGAAACGCTGGAGAAGGCCTGCGGCTCCTGCCGTGATTCGACCTGGCTGCTGGTCAACCTGATGCGCCACCTGGGGCTGGCCTCGCGCTTCGTGTCCGGCTACCTGATCCAGCTGACCCCCGACGTGAAGGCGCTGGACGGCCCCAGCGGCACCACCGTCGACTTCACCGACCTGCACGCCTGGTGCGAGGTCTATCTGCCGGGTGCCGGCTGGGTCGGCCTCGACCCGACCTCGGGCCTGTTCGCGGGCGAGGGCCACATTCCACTGGCCGCCACCCCGACGCCGGGCAGCGCCGCGCCCATCGAGGGCTCCTACACCGGCATCGCGCAGGTCGATTTCCACCACGAGATGACGGTCAGCCGGGTGCATGAATCGCCGCGCGTCACCCGCCCCTATACCGACGCCCAATACCACCAGATGCTCACGCTGGGCGACGCGGTCGACGCCGAGCTGAAGGCCGGCGACGTGCGCCTGACGATGGGCGGCGAGCCGACCTTCGTCGCCGTCGAAGACCGCGACGAACCCGAATGGAACACCGCGGCCATGGGCCCGAAGAAGCGCGGCTATGCGGCCAACCTGGTCGAAAAGCTGCGCGGCGAATACGCCCGGGGCGGCTTCCTGCACGTAGGCCAGGGCAAGTGGTATCCGGGCGAGCAGCTGCCGCGCTGGGCCATGGGCATCTACTGGCGCACCGATGGCAAGGCCTGCTGGAACGATCCCGCATTGCTCGCCGACGAACGCAAGCCCACGCACTACACCGATGCGGACGCCGAGCGTTTCGTGCGGCGCCTGGCCACCGAACTGGGTCTGCAGGACGGCTTCGTCGAACCTGCCTATGAAGACACGCTGTACTACCTGTGGCGTGAACGGCGCCTGCCGGTCAACGTCGACGTGCTCGATGCCCGCATCGCCGACGAACTCGAGCGCGAGCGCCTGCGCCGGGTGTTCGACAAGGGCCTTTCGGCCGTCACCGGCTGGCTGTTGCCCCTGCAGGCCGCGCCGCGGGTGGATGCCGTCGAGGCCGGCGGCAAGTCGGGAGACGCGGAGGTTTCGGCCGCGGAAACCGTCTGGGCCACCGGTCCCTGGTTCCTGCGCGAAGGCGTGCTGCGCCTGACGCCCGGCGACTCGCCCATGGGTTTCCGCCTGCCGCTCGACTCGCTGCCGTGGATCCGTACCGAAGACATTCCCTACCTGATCGACGTCGATCCCGGCGCCGCGCGCCTGCCGCTCGCCGACACCGTGCGCTCGGGCGCCAAGGCCCACGATGCCGAAGGCGCCGCAGCCATGGCGCGTGAGCCCGAGCGCTTCGAGTCGGCCAAGTGGACCACCCGCACGGCGCTGTGCGTCGAGGTGCGCGACCCGGCCCTGGCCAACGGCCCCGAGGCCGAGGCCGCATCACGCAAGAAGGCCGCGGCCGGCGAAACCAAGCAGGGCATGCTCTATGTCTTCATGCCGCCGACGGCACACCTGGAGGACTATCTCTCGCTGGTGTCGGCCGTAGAGGCCACGGCCGCCGGGCTGGGCATGCAGGTGGTGCTGGAAGGCTACGCACCGCCGCGCGATCCGCGTCTGCAGGTGTTGGCCGTCACGCCCGATCCGGGCGTCATCGAGGTCAACATCCAGCCCTCGCGCACCTGGCGCGAACTGGTGCATGGCACCGAATTTCTGTACGAGGCGGCTTTCCAGTCGCGCCTGTCGGCCGAGAAGTTCATGACCGACGGCCGCCACACCGGCACCGGCGGCGGCAACCACTTCGTGATGGGCGGCGCCACGCCGGAAGACAGCCCGTTCCTGCGCAAGCCCGAACTGCTGGCCAGCCTGATCCTGTACTGGCACAACCATCCGTCGCTGAGCTACCTTTTCTCCGGCATGTTCGTCGGCCCGACAAGCCAGGCACCCCGGGTGGACGAGGCCCGCAACGACCAGGTCTACGAGCTCGAAATCGCGCTGCAGCAGATCGCCAGGGCCCGCGAGGAGCACGGCGAGGCCATGCCGGCCTGGCTGGTCGACCGCACCTTGCGCAACATCCTGATCGACATCACCGGCAATACGCACCGCGCCGAGTTCTGCATCGACAAGCTGTACTCGCCGGACTCTTCCACCGGCCGCCTCGGCCTGCTGGAACTGCGGGCTTTCGAGATGCCGCCGCATCCTCAGATGAGCGTGGTGCAACAACTGCTGCTGCGTGCGCTGGTGGCGCGTTTCTGGAAGAAGCCCTACCAGGCGCCGGTGGCGCGCTGGGGCACCTCCCTGCACGACCGCTTCATGCTGCCGGGTTTCCTGCAGACCGATTTCGAGGACGTCATCGAGGAAATGCGCGGCGCCGGCTACGGCTTCGACGCGGCCTGGTTCGCGCCGCATTTCGAGTTCCGGTTCCCCAAGGTCGGCTCGGTCGAGGCGCTGGGCGTGCAGCTCACATTGCGCCAGGCGCTGGAGCCGTGGCACGTGATGGGCGAGGAAACCGCCGGCGGCGGCACGGTGCGATTCGTCGATTCGTCGCTGGAGCGCATCGAGGTGCGGGTGACCGGCCTCGACGCGCACCGCCACACGGTGCTGGTGAATGGCCGGCAACTGCCGATGCAGCCGACCGGTACCGAGGGCGAATACATCGCCGGCGTGCGCTACAAGGCCTGGAACCCGTACTCGGCGCTGCACCCGACCATCGGCGTGCATGCGCCGCTGACCTTCGACATCGTCGACGTCGCGATGCGCCGCGCGATCGGTGGCTGCCGCTATCACGTGGCGCACCCGGGCGGACGCAACTACACCACCCTGCCGGTCAACGCCAACGAGGCCGAGAGCCGGCGCCTGGCGCGTTTCTTCAAGACCGGCCATAGCGCCGGGGAGCTGGAAATTCCATCGGACCCGATATCCGGGGTGGCGGCGAGCCGCGAGTTTCCCTACACCCTGGATCTGCGCCGGTCCTGACCGGGACTCGGGCGCCGGTCCCGATCAGGACTTGGCCCCGAGGCCGAAGACGTAGGCAGCGCTCAGCTGCAGGTGCAGTTCGAGGGCCGCCAGCCGTCGGTTCGCGGCGCTGGCGGCGGGGTCGTCGCGCTCGCGCAGCGCGGCCAGCGCCGCGATGCCGGCCTGCTCGCAGCGCCCGCGCCGCTGTTCGATGCAAAGCAGGTTGTGGCGCGGCTGGTCTGGCCGGAAGCGGTCGGCGATGCCCAGGTATTCCATGACCCGACACTGCAGATCCGTCGCCTGGTCCAGCCCCTGGCCGGCAGCCGCCAAAAACTCCAGCATCGCTTCGCGTGAGGCCTGCAGGCGGGCGATATCGTTCGGCGAAAACCCGGCGGCCTGCCATTTGCCCAGGCACAGCGGTTCGAAGAACAGCGAGGCGGCCTGCACCGCGTAGTTGGCGACGATGTCGTGCACGACGGGATTGCCTCTCTGCAGCGCGCCGCATGTGCGGTGGATCAGGGTCTCCAGCGCCGCCGGCTCCCGGGCCAGGTCGTAAAAAGGCAGCGCGGCGAGGCCGAAGAATTCGGTGCTGGCATCGGCATTGATGGCGCGGTCTTCGTACAGGTGTTGCAGGCCGGGTTTGGCGGCGTCGCGCGAGCCGTGGTGGATGCTGCTGTTGCGCAGGTCGCGAATGACCGGATGCCGCCGGTAGAAGTCGGCGAACCAGCCGCGCGGTGAGCGCAGCGCCATTTCCCTGGCGGTCAGGGTCGCGAAGACGGCGGTGGCCTGTGCCGTGGGCGCTGCAGGGTCGTCCATGCGCTCCATGCTCGGCAGCACGCCCTGGCGCTGGTGAAAGAAACGCCGCGCCAGCGCCGGGTTGCCCAGGCGCAAGGCAGCATCCGCGCCCTGCAGGGTGTGGCGGTATTGCGCCGGTCCGCCATCGTCCGCCGGCAGGAAAAGCCGCTGCAGCGCGGACTGCATCCCCGGTCCCTCGGATATGCCGACGCCGTTGCGCCGCACGCTGGTGCCGATGCCGTGGTACGCCACCAGCCCGTGGGTCGCGCAGGCCAGGTTCGTCCGCCAGCGCAGGACGATGGCCGACGCGGTGCCCGCCTCGCGCACCAGATCGCTGCCGGCCAGCATCACGGTGCGGATGTCCAGAGCGACGAAGTGTTCGGCGTGGTCGATGAAAAACGCCACGTCCTGGGGCGTCTCCAGCAGGGGAACGATCTCCGGTGACGGATCCAGCAGATTGAGCCGGACGCGCAGCACCGCGATCTGCGCCGGATCGGAGAAATCGGCGATGACGACCGACCGGGTGTCCGGATAGATGGCGTGCAGCAAGGCGATCTCCCGCAGCACTTCGTCGGCGCGCTCGCGGTCGGCGGCGGGTGCGCTGGCGGCCAGCGCGGCACCGTTGACCCGCACCTCGCCAGCGAATCCGGCAAGGCCGAACTTGCCGAAGACGAGGGTGAACGGGTCTTCCGGACAAACGGCGCAACACGCCTGGATCCGGCTTTCGATGTCGCGCAGGTCGTTCGCCGGCGAGCACAGGAAAGCCGCCAGCTGCGGCTCGGCGCAGGCTGGCGGCTCCAGGAGGATGCGCAGCCCGGAGGCGATTCGGCGGGCCTCCCCCAGGTGCGCCAGAACGTCGTCGGTGGCAAAGAAGGGGTGGCGCTCGGTATGGCCGTCGAGCAAGCGCCGATAGACATCGCAGCAGCGTTCGACCTGGCGGGCGAACTGGTGGGTGTGGTCGCCCCACGCCACGCGGCTGCGGTCGTTGTCGCGGCTGGACCAGGTCCGGGGACGATCAAAGCTGTCGATGACCGCGCGGGCTTCGGGGTCCGGGTCGTAGGCCATGGCGAACATGGCCCGCAAGGTGTTCTCGATCTGGCGCAGGTTCCGGTCGGCCTCCTGGCGCACCGTCGGTCCGGTGATGCCGTCAGACTCGAAAGCGGCGTGCAGCCGGGCCACCGCCGCTTCGCTGAGCGCCACCTCCGACGGCAGCGGACGTTGTTCCCAGCGCCATCGGCCGGACCGGATGCCGTCGACGAAGGCCAGGCGTTTCTGCAGATACCGCTCCTGCTTCTGGCGGGCCTGCGCCAGCGTGTCGTAACGGTGCTCGCGGTTGCGCTCGATCTTGCGTGCGATGTGGGTGTCGATGTCGTGCGAAAAAGCCGAGGTCGGGTGCGGCGTGGTGACGATGGTGAGCGTGGGGCGCGACAGGCCCGCTTCGGAGGTTTCGCAAGAGCCGGATTCCGATGCGGCCCGGGATGACGCGGGTGGGCCGAGGCCAACGGCAGGAATCATTTGAAACGTCCTTTTGTCATCAAAGCGGCATTTTTTTGCAGAGTTCGCAGCCTTTCGTCGCGCGAAACGAATCGCTTGGGACATCTGGCGAAATACCCAGGGGCGCTTTCTGTCAATCGGGGCAGCCGTTGATGGGACAATCGCCGGCTTCATGGATGAGCCCAGCAGTTCCCTCTTTCCGCGTGACGACCTCGAGTCGCCGTCGTTCCTTGCCGCCGACATCGCCGCTGCCGCTGCGGCCGGCCATTTCGACGAACTGCGTGGCGGCACCCATCCCGTGGCGGTCACCGGCTTGCCGCTGGCGACCGAATGGACGCGATTTTTCGACCTGCTGGGCGAGCCGGGCCTGGACGACCTCGACCGCCGCATGGCCAACCTGCGCAGGCAGATCCGCGACAACGGCGTCACCTACAACGTCTATGCCGACGAAGACAGCGGACCGCAGCGGCCCTGGGCGGTCGATCTCTTCCCGCTGATCGTCGACCCGGAGAGCTGGAAGCGCATCAGCACCGGCGTGCTGCAGCGGGTGCGTGTCCTCGACCGCGTCATGGCCGACATGTACGGCGCACAGCGCCTGCTCGCCAGCGGCCTGCTGCCGCCTGCGCTGGTGCATGGGCACCCGGGTTTCATGCGCGAGATGCAGGGCGCGCAGCCGGCCGGCACGCTGCTGCACATCGCCGCCTTCGACCTGGCGCGCGGCCCGGACGGCCACTGGTGGGTGGTGTCGCAGCGCACGCAGGCACCGTCGGGCCTGGGTTACCTGCTGGAAAACCGCCTGGCCATCTCGCGCCAGTTCCCCGAAGCCTTCGAGGCGATGCAGGTGCAGCGCCTGGCCAGCACCTACGGCGCACTGGTCGAGAGCCTCAAGCGCAGCAGCCCGGCCGGCCAGGACGCGCTGATCGCGCTGCTCACCCCCGGCCCCTATAACGAAACCTACTTCGAGCATGCCTACCTGGCGCGCTACCTCGGTCTGAGCCTGGTCGAGGGCAGCGACCTGACGGTGCGCGACGACCGCCTGTACCTGAAGACCCTGCAGGGCCTGAAGCCGGTGCACGGCTTGCTGAAGCGGGTGGACGACGAGTTCCTCGACCCTCTCGAACTACGCTCCGATTCCACCCTGGGCGTGCCCGGACTGCTGCAGGCAGTGCGCGCCGGCAATGTGTTGCTGGCCAATGCGCCGGGCTCGGCTTTTCTGGAATCGCCGGCGTTGCTGGGCTTCCTGCCGGCGCTCGCGCGGCACCTGCTGGGCGAAGAACTCTCGCTTCCGGCGTTGCCGACCTGGTGGTGCGGCGAGGATGCGGCGCGCGCTTCCGCCTTGCCGCTCATGGCCGACTGCATCATCAAGCCGACCTATCCGCCGTCGCCCTGGCACGACTCTTTCGAGGCAGTGCTGGGCGGCGAACTGAGCCAGCGCGGACGCGACGAATGGACCGGCCGCATCCTGCGCAGCAGCGACGAACACACGCTGCAGGAGCAGCTGCCGCTGTCGCAGATGCCGACCTGGCAGCAGTCCAGCATGGGCGGGCCGGGCCAGATCGCCCAGCGCTCGGTGCTGATGCGGGTGTTCGCGGTGTCCGACGGCCCGGGCAGCTGGCGGGTGCTGCCCGGCGGCATGGCACGGGTGGTGGGCGAGGGCGGCGGCACTGGCAGCGCGCAGGCCTCCATGCAGCGCGGCGGCAGCAGCGCCGACGTGTGGGTACTGGCGCCGGGCGAAGTCGATACCACCACGCTGCTGCCTTCGCGGCCCACGCCGGAACACATCAGCCGGCGCGACCGGCTGGTGACCAGCCGCGCCGCCGAAAACCTTTTCTGGCTGGGCCGCTATACCGAGCGCGCCGAAAACAACGTGCGCCTGGCCCGGCTGGTGCTGCAGTCGCTCAACGGCGACGACCAGTCCTCGCAGCCGCTGCTGGCCTGGCTGTCGGCCGCCGCGGTCGACAACGGCCTGGTGCTGTCCAAGGTGCCTTCGGCGCTGCAGGCGCGCCGCGTCTTCGAGCGTTCGCTGATCGGCGACCTGGCCGACGGCGAGGCCTGCAGCGTCGGACACAACCTGCGCTCCCTGCGGCTGGCGGCCGCGGGCGTGCGCGAGCGGCTGGCCCAGGAACACTGGAGCACCATCGTTCACGCCGAGGAAGACTTCTTCCGCCGCTGCGCCGCCTACGAGGGCGAGGAAACGCATCTCTCGGTGGATGCCATGCGCATCCTCGAATCGGCCAGCGGCCACCTGGCCGCCATCACCGGCGGTCAGACCGACCGCATGACGCGCGACGACGGCTGGCGCCTGCTGTCCATCGGCCGGCACATCGAGCGCCTGGGTTTCCTGTCCTCGTCGCTGCAGCTGGCGCTGGACACCGGCGCCATGTTCGACGAGGCCGGTTTCGAGGGCGTCCTGGCGCTGTTCGACAGCACCATCACCTTCCACGCGCAGTACCAGCAGACCCGCGACGTCGCCGCGCTGGTCGATCTGCTGGTGATCGACCGCGACAACCCGCGCTCGCTGGGATGGGTCGCGCAGCTGCTGCGCGGCCGGCTGTCGCGCATGGGTAACGGTCGGCCCGGCGAGGCCGGCGCACTCAGCCTGACGGTGCCCAACCCCGACCTGTGGGAGCTGGGCGCACTGTGCCGCGTCGGGCCCGAGAAGACCGGCGTCTCGCCGCAGCTGGCCGAACTGCTGCAGTCGTGCAGCGATTGCGCCTACCAGTTGTCCGACGCCATCAGCGCCCTGTATTTCACGCACTCCACCGACGCGCGCCACAGCATCGGCACCTGATGAAACTCCGCATCCTCCACGAGACGGTCTATGCCTACGCGCCGGCGGTGGACACCGCGCAGCACATCGTGCACCTCAAGCCGCGCGACACGGCCAGCCAGACCCTGCTGGACCATTCCCTGCACGTCGTGCCGGAGCCGGTCAGCCGCTCCGAGCGGATCGACGCCTGGGGCAATACGCGCTGCTTCTTCGCCCTGCAGACCTCGCACGAGGAACTGCGGGTGGTCGCGGAAAGCATCGTCATGACGGCCGAGCCCGAGCCCATGCCCGACGACGGCGGCGCCGGCTGGGAACAGGTGCGCGACCGTTTCCGCTTTCGCGCGGGCAGCGTCTGGGACCGTGCCGCCGAGTTCGTCTTTCCCTCCGAGTACGTGCCGTACCACGAGGATTTCGCGGCCTATGCGCGGCCGGTTTTCCTGTCGAGCCTGCCGGTGCTGTTCGCCGCCGAAGCGCTGATGCGCCGCATCCATGCCGACTTCCGCTACGAGAGCGACAGCACGGATGTCGGCACGCCGGCGGTCGAGGCCCTGGCCCAGCGGCGCGGCGTGTGCCAGGACTTCGCGCACATCATGATCGGCTGCCTGCGCGCGCTGGGCGTGCCGGCCCGCTATGTCAGCGGCTACCTGCTCACGTCGCCGCCGCCGGGCCAGCCCCGGCTGGTTGGCAGCGATGCCTCGCACGCCTGGATTTCCGTCTACGCGCCCCCGGCACACGATGTCAACCTGCCCGGTACCTGGCACGATTTCGATCCCACCAACAACCGCGTGCCGGGCGAGGACTACGTCACGATCGCGTCCGGCCGCGATTTCGGCGATGTGTCGCCGATGCGCGGGCTGCTGCACGGCGGCGGCGAGCACACGCTCGACGTCGCGGTGACGGTCGAGCCGCTCGCGTAACGCGGGGGAGGGCGGGCAGCGGTGGCCGCCCGCATCCCGCATCTCTCATCCCACTTCAGAAACCATCCAGGATTCATCCATGAGCGTCTACGACAAACTGCGTTCCCTCGACATCACCCTGCCACCGGTGGCCGTGCCCGCCGCTGCTTATGTGCCCTTTGTGCGCACCGGCAATCTGGTCTTCGTCTCGGGCCACATCGCCCGCAAGGACGGCAAGCCCTGGGTCGGCAAGCTGGGCGCGGGGACTTCGGTGGACGAAGGCAAGTCGGCGGCGCGCGCCGTCGCCATCGACCTGTTGGGCACCCTGCAGATGGCCGTCGGCGACCTGGACCAGATCACCCGCATCGTGAAGGTGATGAGCCTGGTGAATTCGAGTCCCGACTTCACCGAGCAGCACATCGTGACCAACGGCGCCAGCGAGCTGATCGCCGAGGTCTTCGGCGAGCGTGGCGCCCATGCGCGCAGCGCTTTCGGCGTTGCCGCGCTGCCGCTGGGCACCTGCGTGGAGATCGAACTGATCGCCGAGGTCGCCCCGGCGCTCTGACGTACAACAGGCAGCACGAGGGCTGGTGAAAACGCATCACCGCCCCGGCATGCCGCCGCGCATGTTGCGGTCCGAATTGAACTGCATGCCGAAGGCCGCTGGCCCCTTCTGCTGCTGTTCTGCCTTTTCCAGGGCCTCGCCGCGCGCCCGTATCGTGTCCCGCTGTTCGGCCGAGCAGGCCTGCACCGGGAAATCCGCCCGGTGCAGCTCGCCGTTCTTCAGGTCGACGAACAGACTTCCCGCGTCCCCGGCGTTGCGGTTCGAGCCGATCAGCATCTTCGCTCCCTTCGGCAGGCTCGCAGGGTCCACCCGCATCACGTGGGTGATCGGCCGCATGCCGCAGATGCTGAAGTTGCCGTTGACGTCGGTCGTGATGTTGATGCCGTCTTCCAGATAGACCTTTGCCAGCGGTATGCCGATCTCGCCGAGGTTTTGCCGGCGATCGCCGTTGCAGTCGGTATAGACCTTGCCCAGGATGCAGGCGTCGGTGCTGAAGATCCCACCCGACACATTCACCGTCGCCCGCACCACCGTCGATGCCATGCCGCTGGCCGCCAGCGCCTGCGCGCTGTTGACCCCGGCGCTGCGTTCGGCGCCGATGCCGATGCGGGTGCGGTAGGACAGCTCCACGCTGGCGTCGCTGCCGACGGTGCCGACCGGAATCGACAGGCGCGGGCCGGGCGCGCCGGCCGGATCGGCCATCGCCACCGCAGGACCGCTGCCCCGGCGCATCTGCGTGGTGCCGGGGATGTAGCGAAAGCCTGCGGGCAGGCGGTCGTCGATCCGCACCTCATCGACCGAGCCGGCTCCCAGGTAGCTGACACGCACCGTGTACAGAACGATGTCGCCGACGCTCGCCTGCTTTTTACTGGCCAGCTTTTCAATCAGCAGGCCCGACGGTGCATCGACGACGATGGCCGGCGCTCTGCTGCAGGTGTCCGGGTCCACGCAGGCGGTATCGGGTACTGCCGCCGTGCCGCCGTCCCTGCCGACGGACGACGCGGCCGACACGCTCGCGCCGATCAGGGCGAGCGACGGCTTGACCGTGATCGCGACGGCGGCCTGGCCGTCGTTCTCCGCGATGGTGCCGGTGCTGAGGTTGCAGGTCACCAGGTTGTCGGCACCGGCGCTGCAGTCCCAGGTCGAACCGTCGCCGGCGCCGCCCATCCACGCCAGGCTGGTGGGCAACTGGGCCTTGGTCTGTGCGCTGGTGGCGGGCACGCTGCCTTTGTTGATGATGGTGAGCGTGTAGGTCGAGTCGACGCCCACTGCGAGCGCCGGCACTGCGGCCGACGTGGCCAGCGATAGCAACACGCCGTTGGCCACCGCGGCCGTCTCGCCGGCGGAGGTGGTGCATTCGTCCGGGTTGGCGCAGTTTCCCGGCGTCGGAGCGGTGCCTCCATCCTGACCGATGGAGGTCGGCGTCGTCACGGTGACGCCGGCCAATGCGTCGGTGGGCTTGGCGGTCAAGCTGACGGCGCTGCTGCCGCCGGGCGGGATCGAGCCGGTGAAGTTGCAGGTGATCAGATTGCTCGGATCGCCCGTGCAGGTCCATCCGGTTCCAGTACCGGAGCCGAAGGTCAGGCCGACCGGGAACTGCACCTTGGCCTGCGCGGTGGTCGCTGGAGCCGATCCGTTGTTGGTGACGGTGACGGTGTAGGTCGAGTCGGCGCCGAGCACCAGCGCCGGCGAGGGTGCGGAGGTGGTGACCGCAAGGACTACACCGCTGCCGACACCGCCTGTGCCACCGCTGGGGCCGGTCGTGCATTCCGCCGGATTGGCGCAGCTTCCCGGGGCTGGGGCCGCCCCGCCACCCTGACCGATGGAGGTCGGCGTCGTCACGGTGACCCCGGCCAACGCGGCCGTGGGCTTGGCGGTCAGGTTGACGACGCTGGTGCCCCCGGGGGGGATGGATCCGGTGAAGTTGCAGGTGATCAGATTGCTCGGATCGGCCGTGCAGGTCCAGCCGGTGCCGGTACCGGAGCCGAAGGTCAGGCCGACCGGGAACTGCACCTTGGCCTGCGCGGTGGTCGCTGTAGCCGAGCCGCTGTTGGTGACCGTGACGGTGTAGGTCGACTCAGCACCAAGTACCAGGGGCGGAGAGGGTGCGGAGGTGGCGATGGCGAGCACGACGCCGCTACCGACACCGCCCGTGCCACCGGCTGTACCGCCGCTGGGGCCGGTCGTGCATTCCGCCGGGTTCGCACAGCTACCGGGTGTGGGGGCGGTGCTTCCGCCCTGACCGATGGAGGTCGGCGTCGTCACTGTGACCCCGATGAGTGCGGACGTTGGCTTGGCGGTGAGGAGAACGACGCTGGTGCCACCGGGTGGAATCGATCCATTGAAGTTGCAGGTGACCAGATTGGCTGGATCGGCCGCACAACTCCATCCGGTTCCCGTGCCGGCTCCGAAGGTCAGGCCAACCGGGAACTGCACCTTGGCCTGCGCGGAGGTCGCTGCAGCCGATCCGTTGTTGGTGACGGTGACGGTGTAGGTCGAGTCGGCGCCGAGCACCAGTGCCGGAGCGGGTGCGGAGGTGGAGACCGCCAGGACCACGCCGCTGCCGACGCCGCCCGTGCCTTCGCCCGTGCCACCGCTGGGGCCGGTTGTGCATTCCGCCGGGTTGGCGCAGTTGCCCGGCGTGGGGGCGGTGCTTCCGCCCTGACCGACAGAGGTCGGCGTTGTCACCGTGACCCCGGCCAATGCGGCCGTGGGCTTGGCGGTCAGCAGAACCACGCTGGTGCCACCGGGTGGAATCGAACCGTTGAAATCGCAGGTGACCAAGTTGGCTGGATCGGCTGTGCAGATCCAGCCGGTTCCGGTACCCGCTCCGAAGGTCAGACCCACCGGGAACTGCACCTTGGCCTGAGCAGTGGTTGCCGCAGCCGAGCCGTTGTTGGTGACCGTGACGGTATAGGTCGAGTCGGCGCCCACGACGAGCGCCGGAGCGGGTGCAGATGTCGCGATGGCGAGCACGACGCCGCTACCGACGCCGTCCGTGCCACCGCCTGTGCCACCGCTGGGGCCGGTTGTGCATTCCGCCGGATTCGCGCAGCTGCCCGGCGTGGGGGCAGTGCCTCCACCCTGACCGACAGAGGTCGGCGTTGTCACTGTTACCCCGATGAGTGCGGCCGTTGGCTTGGCGATCAAGAGAACAACGCTGGTGGCCCCAGGTTGAATCGACCCGTTGAAGTCGCAGATGAGCAGGTTGGCTGGATCGGCTGCGCAGATCCAGCCGGTTCCAGTACCGGAACCGAACGTCAAGCCGATCGGAAACTGCACCTTGACCTGGGCGGTGGTGGCCGGAGCCGAGCCGTTGTTGGTGACCGTGACGGTATAGGTCGAGTCGGCGCCCACGACAAGCGCCGGAGCGGGTGCGGAGGTGGCGATGCCGAGTGCGACGCCGCTGCCGACACCGCCCGTGCCACCGCTGGGGCCGGTTGTGCATTCCGCTGGGTTGGCGCAGCTTCCCGGTGTGGGGGCAGTGCCGCCACCCTGACCGACGGAGGTCGGCGTCGTCACTGTGACCCCGGCCAATGCGGCCGTGGGCTTGGCGGTCAGTAGAACGACGCTGGTGCCACCGGGTGCAATCGAGCCGCTGAAGTTGCAGGTGACCAGATTGCTCGGATCGGCTGCGCAGGTCCAGCCTGTTCCGGTGCCGGAGCCGAAGGTCAGACCTATCGGGAACTGCACCTTGGCCTGGGCGCTGGTGGCCGGTCCGGAGCCGTTGTTGGTGACGGTGACGGTGTAAGTCGAGTCGACGCCGACGACGAGCGCCGGAGCGGGCGCGGAAGTCGCGATGGCGAGCACCACGCCTGCGCCGACACCGCCGGTGCCACCGCTGGGGCCGGTCGTGCATTCGGCCGGGTTCGCGCAGCTACCGGGCGTAGGAGCGGTGCTTCCACCCTGACCGACGGAGGTCGGCGTAGTCACAGTGACCCCGGCCAATGCTGCCGTGGGCTTGGCGGTCAAGCGGACGACGCTGGTGTCACCTGCTGGGATCGAGCCGGTGAAGTTGCAGGTGACCAGATTGGCTGGATCGGCTGCGCAGGTCCAGCCGGTTCCGGTGCCGGAGCCGAAAGTCAGCCCCACCGGAAACTGCACTTTGGCCTGGGCGCTGGTGGCCGGTCCGGAGCCGTTGTTGGTGACGGTGACGGTGTAAGTCGAGTCGGCGCCCACGACGAGTGCCGGAGCGGGGGCGGAAGTGGCGATAGCGAGCGCGATGCCGCTCCCGACACCGCCGGCGCCTCCGCTGGGCCCGGTCGTGCATTCCGCCGGGTTGGCGCAGCTTCCCGGTGTGGGGGCGGTACTTCCACCCTGACCGACGGAGGTCGGCGTTGTCACCGTGACCCCGGCCAATGCGGCGGTGGGCTTGGCGGTCAAGCGGACGGCGCTGGTGCCCCCTGGGGGGATCGATCCAGCGAAGTTGCAGGTGACCAGATTGCTCGGATCAGCCGCGCAGGTCCAGCCGGTTCCAGTGCCAGACCCAAAGGTCAGGCCCACCGGGAACTGCACCTTGGCCTGGGCGCTGGTGGCCGGTCCGGAGCCGTTATTGGTGACGGTGACCGTATAGGTCGAGTCGGCGCCGACGACCAGCGCCGGAGCGGGCGCGGAAGTCGCGATGGCCAGCACCACGCCGCTGCCGACACTGCCTGTGCTACCGCCAGTGCCACCGCTGGGCCCGGTCGTGCATTCGGCTGGGTTGGCGCAGCTTCCCGGGGTCGGGGCGGTGCTTCCGCCCTGACCGATGGAGGTCGGTGTTGTCACGGTGACCCCCGCCAATGCGGCTGTGGGCTTGGCGGTCAAGCGGACGACGCTGGTGCCACCGGGTGGGATAGATCCGACAAAGTTGCAGGTGACCAGATTGGCTGGATCAGCCGCGCAGGTCCAACCGGTTCCAGTGCCGGAGCCGAAGGTCAGCCCCACCGGAAACTGCACTTTGGCCTGGGCGCTGGTGGCCGGTCCGGAGCCGTTGTTGGTGACGGTGACGGTGTAAGTTGAGTCGGCGCCCACGACGAGCGCCGGCGCGGGCGCGGAAGTCGCGATGCCGAGCACCACGCCGCTGCCGACACCGCCCGTGCCACCGCTAGAGCCGATCGTGCATTCCGCCGGGTTGGCGCAGCTTCCCGGCACAGGGGCCACTCCGCCGTTCTGACCGATGGATGCGGACGGCGTGACGACGGCGCCGGCGACTGTCGGCGTGGGCTTGACCGTCAGGACGACGGCGCTCGTGCCGCCGATCGCGATGGAGCCGGTGAAATTGCAGGTGGCGAGGTTGGATGTGTCGGCCGAACAGGTCCAGCCCGTGCCGCTGCCGGACCCGAAAACCAGCCCGGCGGGGAACTGGGCCTTGACTTGCGCGCCTGTCGCGGCCGCGCTGCCGTTGTTGGTGACCGTCAGGGTGTAGGTCGAGTCGATACCCACGACCAGGGGCGGCGATGCCGCCGCGACGTTCAAGGCCAGCACCGGCTGCTTCGGCCGCAGGCTGATCGCGCAGTTCTGGTTGGTATTGGCCGACATGGTCAAGGTCGCCGGGCAGGTGTTTGCCGTGACGAGATGGCTCGCCGGGATCGTCGGCGCGGTCTGGTAGGCGCCGGCCTGCAGCAGGATGCTCGGCTGGTTCGATGCGCCCGCTCCCTTGAGGGCGGTCGATCCCGCGCCGTCCTGCAAGGTCAGCTCGAAAGCGGCGTAGTCACCGGGTTTGGGAACGACGTCCAGGGTGACCGTCAGGGCCTGCGCCGTCAGAGGCGCGCAGACCAGCTGGATGCGATTCAGCGAAAACTGCGACGAGGCTGCGTTGAACCCGGTCGCCACGGTTTTGTCCGGACACACGGCTTGGGAAATATTGCCGCCGCCGGTGTTGCCGACGATGATTCCGCTGGGAGAAGGAAGCCCCACCGCAACCGTGTTCGGCGCGGTCACGCTCAGGGCGCTGCAATACAGTTCGATGGCGCCGATGGTGTTGCCGTAGGTGTCGGCATTGAAGGGCCGCCAGCCGTTCAACACCCGGTTGGCAGGGCAGCGCTGGCTCAGGCTGGGTGCAGTGGACAGGTTTGCGATGCCCGCGCTCGGCGTGTTGCCTGCCGCGGTGATCGACCCGTCAGGACCGATCGTCCCGCAGACGCCCCGCAGGCCGATGCCGTCGTAGATCGTGTAGTCGAAGACGACTTTCTGCCAGTAATCCAGCCCGATCAAGGCTTGGCCTGCCGGGCAGAATGCCGCGGCGACCGTTGCGGGTGGAGAAGCGGAACCGACAAAGGTCAGCGGTTTCTGGGATGCGCTGTCGACGGCGATTCCGGGAGCGGCGAATGCCCGGATGGGTCCCACGAGTAACACAGCCCATACCATTAACAGCAATATGGCCTGGATATTGCGGCACGTATACGCGATACCCAACGGTGCAGCCAATGCTTTTGTGGATCGGAAATCTTGATTCATTGTGCCCACCCCGCATTCGCCAGGCTGTTTTCATCGAACTTGAATCGCAGCCGTACGTAAAAGGCACTCCAGTGGTTATTGGTGCTGTACAACTCGCTGTCGGCATAACGGCCTGCGATATATCCGCCCGATAACCAGAGATTGGTCAGCAGCCGGTAGCCGACTTCCACTCCGAAACCGCCATCCTTGGCCCCACCGCCCCAGCTGTGAGAGCCCAGTACACCGACGTCGAATCGGTCGTTGACGTCGTACATCAAACGCGCGGAAATCAATTTCCCGTTGAAAGTGGAGGCCGGCCCGTCGATTTTGTCGACCTGGTGCTTGAAAGCCGCCGAGGTGCTGGCGGTCCACGCCGCACTTGGCCGGAAGTTGGCGGAAACGGCGATGACGTCGTTACTCAGGTTCGTCGAGTTGACCAATGCGTTGTTGCGGTCGATATTGTGTTCGTAGCGGCCGATCGCATTCAGCTTGTTGGTGCCGGTATCTCGATAGGCCAGGCCGAATTGCAGGCGGTCCTGGGTCTGGTTCTGCCCGGCCGCGGCGCCGATGCCCTGCGAACTCAACAACAGGTTGCGCGCCAGGATCGACCAGTCGTTATTCAGGCGGCGCACTGCGGAAGCCGACGACAGCCAGGTTTTCTGGCTGTCCGAAATCCGGTATTCCAGCCGGCCGCCGATTCTCCAGAGCGGGCTGGTCGTATATTCCAGCCCGCCGGCCAACGCCTTCGCCCGGCGGATACCGCCGGCATTCGATAGCAGAACCTGGTTCTCGACGGAGGTATTGGCCACCAGATGCTCGGTGACGTTGAAGACGTTGCGTACACCGGTGGCGCTGACGGTTTCCCGGCCCTGGCTGCCGCCCGAGGCGACACGCAGTTCCTGGAAGATATTGCCGCCTTTCATATAAGGCGTGTCGGCCCCGAAAACGAACCGACGGCTGCTATTGGTATCGTCGCCAAGGCCGTAGTTGTTCAACAGGTTGTTGACCAGTTCGTAACGACCGTAAAAGCGGCCGACATTTTGAAGCTGATACTCGGAGCCGACCGACGCACGGTGCCCGTTGGCCCCGTCGACGGACTGTTCGACCAGGGCATTGACGCTCCACGCCGGCGTGATGTCGTAGCGCGCGTCGACATAGACTGAGGTATAGGCGCGGGTAATCCGGCAGGCTTCGGCCGCTGTGCAATTACCGTTGGTGAGCAGGTTCGAAAATGGGTTGTAGCGAAACGCCTCGTCGGCGAAATTGTTGTTGGTCAGGCGTGTCGGATTGGTCGTGGAAGGCAGGCCGGCGGCGGCAAAACCGCCGAGCGGTGTGACGCCTTCGGGATAATCGTCCCGCACCCGGTTGAAACCCATGCCGACACGAAATTTCGGTGAAATATTTTTGCGCAGGCCCGCGCTCAAAATGAGTTGTTCACCCTTGCCGACGAGGTCTTCGGAGAATCTTCCACTGGCTACGGCAGTGACGGTTTCGGTCAATGCGTATTCGGCTTTTGCGCTGGCTTCCTTGCGGCCTGAGTTGATACCCGCGGCCGCGTTTTCAAAACCGACATCGGTGCGGCTGATGAAGGCGCCGGCTTTCAGCTATTCACTTTGGTGCGACACCTCGGCCCGGTAGGCGTTGCCGGAGGGGTTTTCCGGCAGCAGGGAGGGCGATCCCTGTGCCCCGCCGCCGCGTCCGGCCAGATAGGTCGGCTGGGTCGTGAATGCGCCGTTGGATAAAAACTCGCTGCCCGAGCTGTGGGCCAGATCGAGCATCAGGCGGGTGCCTTCACCGACCTTCCATTCGGCGGTCGCGCCGGCCAATGTTTTGTCGGTCAGCGGGTTTTCGTCCTTGGCATAGCGACCCGATACCACCATTCCCGGCGCCAGGGTTACCTCGCCGTCGACACCGGCCACCCAGTATTTGGGCCCGCCGCCCTCGACCTCGTAGCTGACGCGGATCGACACCGGATTCAGGTTCTCGTCGATGCTCGGCACCGGCTCGCGAAACAGGATGCGGCCGGAGAAGGGCTCGAATTCATAATCCACATGGCGGGTCATGGGTTTGCTCGAAACCACCAGGGCCGGTTGATAACGGTCGCGCACGACGATGTTGATCTGCTCGGAATTGGTCAACGCATTCAGTCGCGAAACCGCATAGGGGCCCGACAGGCCCAGCCCCGGCTGCTCATCGACCATAGTCGTGCGCGATGTTTTCGCCGCGAAGGCAGTGCCGGCTACGGAGCCGTGGTCGTAATGGGCCCGAATGCCGTTCAGCGTGCGCGAATAACTCCCCAGCCGCATGGGTGACGATGCTTCGTGGCTGAGATAATCGCCGAACATAAAATAGTTCTTGCCCTGGTCGACTCTTGCATACAGTTTACTGGTGCTGCGCGCGTCGTAATGCACGACCGAGGTATCGCCATAGATTGGATAATAATCATTGGGATTGATGTCTGAGAAGAACTTCTCCCGATTGATTTTCTGGGAGTCGTAGGACCCGGTCACGACATAGTCCTGGATTAAGGTGCCTTTCACGAACGCGGCGGCACGCCGCGCGCTGTTCTGATAGATCACACCCGATTGGTGGGTGTCGTCCCAGTCATGAAAATTGTCCAATTTTGCCGGTGACATCGTCGCCGGTGCTTTTGCCGACGGTGCGGGTGAAATCCGCAATGCCCACCAAAAACAATGGCCGGGCTTGTGCAATGAAATTCATTTTTCCCGCCGCGCTCACCGGGCCGCTGGTCACTCTGATCACGTTGCTGCCGGCAATCGTCGAAGCGACCACTTCCAGATCTTTCTGGCCGCCGTTCACCAAGGCGTAAGAGCTGCTGACCAGGCGCCCGTCGGCCAGGCGGAAGCGGCCGAGTTTTGTGTCGAGAGATACCTTGACCGGCGTTTCGATCGGGTGGTCGTCGGCGTCGAATACCCTGATGCGCATATGCAGGACCGAACGGCCATCGGCAGTCACTTTATTTTCAGTCAGGGATACTTCGATTCGATCCTCGATTTTCAATGTGCGCCCCTCAAGTTCCAGGAGTTGCCGCTGCACGCGTGTCGCGGTTTCGATCGGGTCTATTTCCAGGTGCGCAGGCGTATTCAACGATGCCGGATTATCGGCAAGGTGCGGAACCTCTTCGGCGATCGTCTGGGAATAGGTCGGTCGGCACGAAATAGCCAGAGTTCCGAGCAGAATCGAGACAACGGAACAGTTTGTGCTGCGCATAAGCTTTGATTTCTTTCGAGGAAGAAAAAATCTTTCTCGGGAAAATCTATCCCATGCGGCAGCAAACCAGCCTGGGCCGTCAGGGCCATTAGAGCTAGTGATACCCCAAATAACGCACAGGCAGCTAAATCACCGGTAATCGCGGAAAATGTTGGCAGCGTTATTCGGCACGGCTGAAGTAACCAATGGTTGGCGTGTTTTGAAATGCCAGGCCAGCGCGACCTGCCCTGGGTGGCGCCGACGTGCGCCGTCACGACGTCCAGCGCCGCGAGCTGCGCGCGCAGCGCCGTCCGTCGCCAAGCTCAACTCATGCGGCCGATGCACCAGTCCGGCCAGCGGGCGCTTCAGACCAGTCCCAAAGCCCCCGCGACGGCCCCTGCGCCGAGCAGCCACAGCAGGTGGATGCGGGTGCGCCACACCAGCAGGGCACTGATCAGCGCCACCACCCAGACGCCCCAGGGCCGGTGCACATCGGCGCCGTTGCGCACCAGGATCCATCCGGTGGCCATGAGCAGGCCGATCACCAGCGGCGCCATGCCCTGCTTGAAAGCGCGCACCGAGCGCCAATGGCGGTTGCGCTGGCCCCAGCGTGCCGCGTTGTAGGTGATCAGGCTGCTGGGCAGAAGGATGCCGACCATGGTCACGACCAGCCCGAGCACGCCCAGCAGCCACGCATGCGGCCCGGCCGCCAGCCCGCCGCCGGCGTTGAGCCCGACGTTCCAGCCCATCAGCGCGACGAACAGGGTGTTGGGGCCGGGCGAAGCCTGCGCGATGGTGACGCAGGCATTGAATTGCAGGTCGCTGAGCCAGCCTTGCCGGTCTACCAGGAAACGGTGCATGTCCGGCACGGTGCCGATGGCGCCGCTCACCGACATCACCGACAGCAACATGAACTGCGCCAGCAGTGCCAGCCAGTCGGAAAACGTGAGGTGGATGGTCATGGCGCCAGCTTTCGCCAGGTGAGGCAGCAGGCCAGGCCGCCGATGCCCAGCAGCACCGCCAGCAGCGGAACCCGGACCAGCGCGATGGCGACGAAAGAGCCGATGGCGATCGCCGCCGCGAACGGGATGCCCAGCGGGTGACGGCGCAGCGCGGGCAGCAGCTTGAGCGCGGTCGCCATGATCATGCCGGCGGCCACCGCGGACATGGCACGCAGCGCACCCGCCACTTGCGGCAGGTGCTGGAAACGGCCGTAGACCAGGCCGAGAAACATCACCAGCACCAGCGGCACGGTCAACAGGCCGAGCAGGGCGGTGACCGCACCGCGCCAGCCGAAGAAGCGGTCGCCCAGCATCAGGCCCAGGTTGATGACGTTGGGACCGGGCATGACCTGCGCGACGGCCCATTCCTCGATGAATTCTTCGGGGGTCATCCAGCGCCTGCGTTCCACCACTTCGCGTTGCACCACCGTGAGCACTCCGCCGAAGCCCTGGAGGGCCATCCAGTTGAAAGCCAGGAAGAGTTCGGTCAGGGAGGCCGGGCATACGGTGGCGGGCCCCGCCGGATGGGTGCCGGCAGGTGGCGAATGCGATGCGGTCATGCTGCAATTATCGTCAGCAGGGCGAGGGTGTTGCAGTTTGTTGCAGGTTTGGGATGCCGCACGCTGAAGATGGTCCACGCGCCCCCCAGGCGCGCTCCAAAACCGATATCCAGAGGAGTTTCCATGCAAAAAATTCGCCGTGCCGCTCTCGGCCTGTTCGCAGTGGCCGCCGTTGCGCTGGCCGCCGGCTGCGCGACCGTCACCTCCAATACCGCCACGCTGCAGGCGCGCCTGACCGGCGATGCCGAGGTGCCGCCGGTCGTCACGATGGGACAAGGGACCGCGCAGGTCTGGCTGAACAAGGAAACCGGCGGATTGAAGTGGAAGGTGGACTACTCCGGCCTCAGCGGCGCGGCTACCGCGGCGCATTTCCACGGCCCTGCCGAACCCGGCGCCAACGCCGGCGTAGTGGTGCCGGTGAAGCTGTCGCCGATTCCGTCGCCGAGCTTCGACGGCGAAGCCATCATCACGCCGGCCCAGGTGCAGGACGTGCTGGCCGGCAAGTGGTACTTCAACATCCATACCGCCAAGAATCCGGGCGGCGAGATTCGCGGCCAGGTCGTGCTGGTGCGCTGATCGCCGTCGCCAACGCGTCTTTACAAGCAAAAGCCGTGGTCCTGTGACCACGGCTTTTGTCCTTTTGTGAGTAGGTCATTGGGCAGACGACCTAAAATCGCGGGTTCCCCCCGAAAGCCACGATGAACGCCCCCGTCGACGTTTCCTTTTTCGCGCGCGCCGCAAAACCGATCACCAGCTACCGCAAATACTGGGCGGCACGGTTCGGCACGGCCAAGTTCCTGCCCACTTCGCGCGAGGAAATGACGGCGCTCGGCTGGGACAGCTGCGACATCATCGTGGTCAGCGGCGACGCCTACGTCGACCACCCCAGTTTCGGCATGTCGGTCATCGGCCGGGTGCTGGAGGCGCAGGGCTTTCGCGTCGGCATCATCTGCCAGCCCGACTGGCAAAGCGCCGATCCCTTCCGCGCGCTGGGCAAGCCCAACCTGTTCTTCGGGGTGACGGCAGGCAACATGGATTCGATGATCAACCGGTACACGGCCGACCGGAAGATCCGCAGCGACGATGCCTACACCCCCGGCGATGTCGGCGGTGCCCGGCCCGACCGTGCCGCCATCGTCTATTCGCAGCGCTGTCGCGAGGCCTACAACGATGTGCCGATCGTGCTGGGCGGCATCGAAGGCAGCCTGCGCCGCATCGCCCATTACGACTATTGGTCCGACAAGGTGCGCCGCAGCGTGGTGGTCGATGCCAAGTGCGACCTGCTGCTGTATGGCAACGCCGAGCGCGCCGTGGTCGAGATCGCGCACCGCCTGGCGGCCCGCGAGCCGGTCGAGGCCATCACCGACGTGCGCGGCACCGCTTTCGTGCGCCGCCAGATGCCGGAAGACGAATGGTTCGAGATCGACTCGACCGATGTCGACCAGCCCGGCCGCGTCGAGGCGCATGTCAATCCGTACCTGATGGTGTCGGAGCAGGCGAAAGAGCAGGGCGCCACCTGCGCCCGCGAGGACGAGGCCCAGGCCGTCGCCCAGGCGGCCGAAAAGGGCGTGGTCACCATGCCGGCGATGCCGCCGCGCCCCAAGCCGGCCGACCCGACGGTGAAGACGATGACCTTCGTCGCCAACCCGTCCGTCAAGCTGAAGGTGCCGGCACGCAACCGCAGCGTGATCCGCCTGCCCAGCTACGAACGCGTCAAATCCGATCCGGTGCTGTACGCCCATGCCAACCGCGTGCTGCATCTGGAGACCAACCCCGGCAACGCCCGTGCACTGGTGCAGGCGCACGGCGACGGCGCCACCGGCCGCGACGTCTGGATCAACCCGCCGCCCATCCCGCTGACCACGGCCGAGATGGACTACGTGTTCGACCTGCCCTACGCCCGCAGCCCGCATCCGCGCTACGCCGACGAGAACGGTAGCCACGACGGCACCACCAAGATTCCCGCCTGGGAAATGATCCGCTTCAGCGTGAACATCATGCGGGGCTGTTTCGGCGGTTGCACCTTCTGCTCCATTACCGAGCACGAGGGCCGCATCATCCAGAGCCGGTCCGAGGAATCGATCATCCGCGAGGTGGAAGACATCCGCGACAAGGTGGCGGGCTTCACCGGCGTCATCTCGGACCTCGGCGGCCCGACCGCCAACATGTACCGGCTGGGCTGCAAGACGCCGGAGATCGAGGCGGCCTGCCGCAAGCCGAGCTGTGTCTATCCGGGCATCTGCAGCAACCTGCACACCGACCACGCGCCGCTGGTCAAGATCTACCGCCGTGCACGGGCGCTGAAGGGCATCAAGAAGATCCTGATCGGCTCCGGCCTGCGCTACGACCTGGCGGTGAAGAGCCCCGAGTACGTCAAGGAACTGGTGCAGCACCATGTCGGCGGGTATCTCAAGATCGCCCCCGAGCACACGGAGGGCGGTCCGCTCTCCAAGATGATGAAGCCCGGCATCGGCAGCTACGACAAGTTCAAGCAGATGTTCGAGCAGTTTTCGGCCGAGGCGGGCAAGAAGCAATACCTCATCCCGTACTTCATCGCCGCCCACCCCGGCACCAGCGACGAAGACATGATGAACCTGGCGCTCTGGCTCAAGCGCAACGGCTTCCGCGCCGACCAGGTCCAGACTTTCTACCCCAGCCCCATGGCCACTGCCACGGCCATGTACCACAGCGGGAAGAACCCGCTGCGCAAGATCGGCCGCGACAGCGAGGCGGTGGACATCGTTCGCGGCGAGCGCCGCCGGCGGTTGCACAAGGCGTTTCTGCGGTATCACGATTCCAAGAACTGGCCCCTGCTGCGCGAAGCGCTCAAGGCCATGGGCCGTGCAGATCTGATTGGTAACGGCAAGCATCACCTGATCCCCACGTTCCAGCCCCTGGCGGACGACGGTTATCAGAGCGCGCGCCGCAAGAACTCCACGCCGCCGGTACGCGCCGCCGGCCCCAAGCGCCAGGCTGCGGTCGAGGCGCCGCGCCCTGGTCGCCTGCTGACGCAGCACACCGGCCTGCCACCGCGCGACAACGGCTCGCGGCCGTCTCTGCCGCGGCGCGGCAAGCCGTCATCGCCGCGCTAGCCCGGCAGCCGTTCGCAACCGCATACATCTGCGGCGCGACACGGTCCCAGAATGGCTCATGTTTCTCTAACAAAAGGAGTGCGAGACATGAACACCAATGCAGGCAATCCGGAGTTCCCGGCGATCGATCCCGGAGCGGTCGATGAAGACGAGCTCGATGACGAAACCCTCCCGGACGACACGGAGTTGCCGGCGCCGGGCGAAGGCCTGGTCGAACCTGCCAACGTGCCCTTCGATGAAGAGATCGAGCGGGTGATTCAGCCCGAGCCGGTCGGCGACTGAATCTGGCGGCCCGGCAGCCTCCGCTCAAGTAAAAAGCCCCGCAGCCGTCAAGGCTGCGGGGCTTTTTACATGTCGCCGGCGCTGAAGCCGGCGCTGCGACCGGTGTCAGTCGTGCGAGGCGCCGAGACGGCCCCACAGGAAGCCCAGTGCGAGAGCCAGCACGACGGATGCGACCGGGTTGTCGCGGATCACGTTGCGGGGGGCCTCCACGGCTTCGTCCAGACATGCATGTGCACGATCGAAGGCGCTCTGGGCATATTGCGCCGCGCGGTCGACCGTGTCGTGGGCACTGGCAGCTGCCTTGCCGACGGTGCCGTCTGGGTCGATGCTCTGGTTGGCGAAAAGGCTGGCGTCCCGGGTTTCTTCGGTGCTCATGGGTGGTGGCTCCTTGGGTTGTATGGGTAAGCGCCGGGCCGGCGGCAGCGCTGTGCCGGCGGCGACGACGAACTGAAAACGCAGTATCGAACGGCCCCGGCCGCTAAAGCGTAGGACACCCGCTTTACTCGAAACGCGGAACTTCCCTGTTCAAGAGCGCCGAAATACCGATCTCGGCGTTGCGGTGCTGCAGGCTGTTCACGAACAGTTCGCGCTCCGCCGCAAGATGGCTCGCGAGCGTCGCGGTGGATGCGGCGGCCATCAACGCCTTGGTGTCCTCCAGCACATTGGGCGCGCGCTGGTTCAGCGTTTCGGCCAGGGCGATCGCATCGTGCAGCGCTTCGCCAGGCGCGGCCAGGCGGTTCACCAGTCCGACCGCGTAGAGCCGCTCGGCGGGCAGGCGCTCGCCGAGCAGGGCGATTTCCAGTACCAGGTTGCGCGGCAAGGCCTGCGCCAGGTGCCAGCAGGCTCCACCGTCCGGCGAAAGCCCGGCCCGGCCTTGCGAAAGCACGAAGAAGGCGTCGCGCGCCGCCACGATCAGGTCGCAGGCCAGCGCGATCGAGAACACCGTGCCGCCGGCGGTCGCTTCGACGGCGGCGAGCACCGGTTTCGGGAACGTGCTGATGGTGTCGATCCAGAGGTTCAGCGCGTTGCTCGACTCCGACTGCTCCGCACGGCACCGATCTCGCTGGGTGCGCAGCGCCTGCAAGTGGCCCCCGGCGCCGAAGTTGTCTCCCTCGCCGACGATCACGACCGACCGGATATCGGGGTTGTCGCCCGCCGCGTTCAAGGCTTCGACGCCTGCCGCATACATGCCGGGCTCCAGCGCCGCGCTCTGGTCAGGGTTGTAGAGGGTGAGAACCAGGGTTTGGCCGTGGCTGCTGCTTCGGAGTTCTGCGGGCATGGAGATAAGTGAACGGTTTAACGAACGGCCTGGGAGAAACGCAAGGTATCGGCGTGCTGATTCAAACGCAACATTATCCGATCTGTCATTTTTGGATACGTGTGACAGAATCGCTTGAGAACCTTAAGCCTTGAGACACTGATTTCATACACCGATGCATTCAAACCTTTTGCGACGAACGGTCCGGTTCGCCATTTCGACGGCGCGTCCAATCTGAACATGGCAGATCGATTCCGGGTGTTGGTAGGAGCGGCGGTGTGCGCCGCAGCATTGGATGCGCAGGCCCTGTCGATAGGTCCGGTGCGGGGTGACGCCGTTGTCGGCCAACCGCTGGAGCTCAGCTTCGAGTTGCTGCTGGACGTCGGGGCCGAGGTCAATTCGTCGTGTATCGGCGCTGAGCTTTTCTACGGCGATTCGCGGATCGATCCTGCGCGCGTGCGGGTCAGCAGCAGGGCGGGGTCGCAGGCCGGCCAGGCGCTGGTTCAGGTGGCTTCGGCCCTCGCCGTCAACGAGCCGGTGGTGTCGGTGCAGGTGAAAGCCGGCTGCGCCACGCCGGTGTCGCGCCGATACGTCTTGCTGTCTTCGTCGCCGGTGCAGTCGACGGTGGCCACGGCTGCGCCGGTGCGTCCGCTGTCGCCACTGGCGGAGTCGGCCGTGCCCGCAGGCCGGGCCGCGCCCGCACCCTCTCGCCGTGCGGCTGCAGCCGCTGCTGCGCCGGCCGAAACTCCGGTGCGTGCACGTGCGGCCCCCACTGAGCCGCGCCAGCGGACGCCCGTTCGCCAGGCCGATGACCGGCCCGCCGCCACGGTTGCCCGCGCGGTGCCGGAAACGGTTCAGAGTGGCAACCGGTCCCGGCTGGAACTGCAGTCGCCCCTGGACTGGTCGCCCGAGCAGACATTGCCGCTGCGGGCCACGGACACCATGGCGACGCCATCGGGAACCGTCACCGCGGAGCAACGGGCCCTGGCCGCCGCCCTGTGGCGCACGCTGAGCGCCGAGGACGGCGCATCGCCGCCCGACGGTGAAGCCCAGCTCAAGCTGCAGGCGCTGGAAGCGCAGGTCAAGAACCTGCAGACCGCCGCGCGCATGGCGCGCGGCCGCGAAAACGACCTGCAGGCCCAGCTCGGCGAAGCCCAGCGCGAGCGCGACACCGCCTGGCTGATCTTCTGGCCGCTGGCGGCGTTGCTCGCGCTGGGGCTTCTGATCGGCGGTGTGGTGCTGTGGCGCCGCCGCGGCGGTACGGACGCCGGCGGTGGCGACGTCGTCGGCAAAAGATCGTTCGCCTGGCCTTGGAAGCGCCGCGAAAAAAGCGCGTTCGGCGCCGACGCGGCGACGGTATTCGGCGAAGGTTTCGTGGACACGCAGCCGGCGCCGGTCGATTTTTCGTATCCCGCCGAAGACCCGCAGGTGCCCCACCCGATCCGCTCCCGGCAGCCGGGCGACAGCCAGTTCGCGCCCTCCGAGGTGGCATCGACCTTTGCCCCATCGCACCTGCCTTCCGAACTGCCGCCTGCGCCGCCGACGTCGGCCGAAGCGGCCATGCGGGCCGCGCGCGAACTGCGCAACGGCTCGACCGACGAGCTGGCGGATGTCCAGCAGAACGCAGATTTCTTTGCTTCGCTCGGCCAGTACGACCAGGCCATCGAGTTGTTGCAGGAGTACATCGCATCGCATCCGGGGACGAGCCCGGTGGCATACCTGGACCTGCTCAAGCTGTTCCACACGCTGAGCCTGACGGATCCCTACCGAAAGCTCCGCAGCGATTTCAATTCGGTGTTCAACGCCGACGTACCGCCCTTCGCGTCTTTCCTGAAAACCAGCCGCGATCTCGGCGGATACACCGATGTGCTGCAACGCATCTCGGAAGCCTGGGCGCGTCCGCACGTGCTGGACCTGATCGAATCGCTGTTGGTTCGGCACTCCGGGGAAGGCGCGCATCCGCCTTTCCAGCTGGAGGCCTATCGCGATCTGCTGCTGCTGTATGACATCGCCAAGGTGGAGCACAGCGCCGACGGCGGGCGCCTGACGGCACCGCCCGCCGGCCTTGCCATCGCCGCCGCGGTGGCCGCGCCGGTCGTGGCCGCGCCGGTACCGCCTGCCGCAACACCGGCCGCGCCGCCGGACCCGACCCCGCCGGCGCCGATGTTCGACGTCGACGCGGCCCTGGATTTTCCGCTGGAACCCGAACCTGACTTCACCGCGCTGGACATTCCGCCATCGCTCGGCGTGCCGCTGGACTTCGCGCCTCCGCCGGGAGGCGCCGCGCAGGCGCCGCATCCGTCGTTCGATGACATCGCGCTGCCGCCGGGCGGCGACTCGTCCGGCCGCAGCGATGCGGCGGCCGATGCGGGCAATCCGCACCTGATCGATTTCGACATGTTCGATGTCGCGGTGCCGCCGGCTACCAAGCCCAAGCCCTGAGCGTTGTCCTCATGCCCCCGGTGGCCTGTCCACCGGAGGTACCCGGTTTTGCGGCCGCGGCCGCGGTGGCGCAGGCGCCTAACGCCTGACCTGCAGGGCGCCCGGGTTGAGGATGTTGGTCGGCGAACCCTTGATGTAGTTCACGACGTTGTCGAACGCAGCGCCGAAGTACAGCTCGTAGCTGTCTTGCTCGACATAACCAATATGCGGTGTACAGATGCAGTTCTCGAGCCGCAGCAAGGCGTGGCCTTGCAGGGGGGGCTCGGCCTCGAATACGTCGACCGCACCCATGCCGGGGCGCCCCCGGTTGAGCGCTGCGATCAGGGCGTCGGGCTCTACCAGTTCGGCACGTGACGTGTTCACGAACAACGCCGTCGGCTTCATGCGTTGCAGGTCTTCCAGCGTGACGATGCCGCGCGTCTCTTCGTTCAGGCGCAGGTGCACCGATACGATGTCGCACTGCTCGAAGAATTCCTGGCGGGTGGCGGCCACTTGCAAGCCGTCCGCCAGCGCCTGGGCGCGTGAACCCTCGCGCCCCCATACCCGCACGTTCATGCCGAAGGCACGGCCGTAGCCTGCCACCAGCTGACCGATGCGGCCATAGCCCCAGATGCCGAGCGTCTTGCCGCGCAAGACGGTGCCGATACCGAAATTGGGCGGCATCGAAGCCGAGCGCAAGCCGGATTGCTGCCATGCGCCGTGCTTGAGATTGGCGATGTACTGCGGAAGGCGACGCATCGCCGCCATGATCAGCGCCCAGGTCAGTTCGGCCGGCGCGACCGGTGAGCCGACACCTTCGGCGATGGCGATGCCGCGTTCGGTGCAGGCCGGCACGTCGATATGGGCACCGGCCTTTCCGGTCTGCGCAATCAGCTTCAGGCGAGGGAGTTTCTCGACCAGTTGCCGGCTGATCTGCGTGCGTTCGCGAATCAGCACGATCACATCCGCATCCTTCAGCCGGACCGACAACTGACCGATGCCCTTCACGGTGTTGGTGAAAACCTTGGCGGAGTAAGGGTCCAGTCGGGATGCGCACGGCAGCTTGCGCACGGCATCCTGATAGTCGTCGAGGATCACGATATTCATTACCGTGATTGTGCCTCGCCCCACACGGTCTCCGCCTCTGGAAGGGGACCAAAAACGTGACGTTTGGTCATGCGAAGCCTGCGGGGCGGGAAAAAGTCAGTTCACCGTGCGGTGGGCATTGCCTGCCTGGATAGGCCGGGCCGGTTGCTGCCACTGCGTCTCGCGCGCGGCCAGCCGGTCGAGCTCGGCGCAGACATCTGCCATGCGGCCGGATATCACCATGCGGCCCGCGCATTGGCGTGATGTTCCATCGACGACCCGTAACACCCGCAGCGGGCGAGCCTGGGATTGGGATTGCGGCTGGGTTTGGGATGGGTACTGCGTGCGCGATGGCGGCTGAGCGAGCGTGTGGCTTTGCGAAGCGGCAGGTGCCCGCAGCCCTGCGGCACCCTGAAGCAGGGCGGACGGGCGCACCGTGGCACAACGTTGAAGCCAGCTCGCCAGCGGAGCCAGCCAGGGCGTGGTTCCCCGAGCGAAGGCGGATGAAGCAGACAGGAACCCGGACGAGGCCGAGGAAGAAACGGAAGCGGCAAAACCCATGTGAGAACTCCATGGCGACAGAGAGGTCGCATCGATTGGTCACAGGCAGGATTGACGAATCAAAAACCGCAGCGCGAGGGTTGCCGGGAGGCTTCGCCGAAACGATGCCCCCAACCGAACGCCCGCCACCTGACGCTGCGGCCGGCTGCTACATGAGCATGGTGTTGCGGATGAGACCGACCGCCAGGCCCTCGATCTCGAATGGCTCGTCGGCCGCGACCATGATGGTCGGGTAGTCCGGATTTTCCGCGTGCAGTTCGATGCCTTGCGCGGTGCGCTGGAAACGCTTCACGGTGACTTCCTCACCCAGGCGGGCGACGACGATCTGCCCGTTGCGGGCTTCGCGGGTGGACTGCACGGCGAGCAGGTCGCCGTCCATGATGCCGGCGTCCCGCATGGACATGCCGCGCACCTTGAGCAGGTAATCCGGGCGGTGCTGGAAGAGGCTGCCCTCGACGTGATAGGTCTGGTCGACGTGCTCCTGCGCCAGAATCGGCGAGCCAGCGGCGACACGCCCGACCAGCGGCAGCGCCAGTTGCGACAGACCGGGGATGGCTAGCATCAGCTGTTGAGCACGGTTGACCATGCCGGTAGCGTGCGAGTGCTTGAGCCGGATACCGCGCGAGGTGCCGCTGACCAGCTCGATGGCGCCTTTGCGGGCCAGGGCCTGCAGGTGTTCCTCGGCGGCATTGGCCGACTTGAAACCCAGTTCGTTGGCGATTTCAGCGCGTGTGGGCGGTGCACCGGTGCGTGCGATGGCGTTCTCGATGAGCTCCAGAATCTGTTGCTGGCGGGCAGTGAGTTTGACGGGGGGGGTGGGCTTGTCGATCATGGCTACTCCGATGGGAGGCTGTCTGGATATCCAGTAGCTGTATTTTTAACCAGTTTTTGCGCGCTGACAAGCGTCGGCGTGGGATGCGTGATGAAAGTTGTCGTTTTGGGCATGGGCGGCACCATCGCCGGCGTGTCGGATACGTCCGCACTGCGGGGCTACCGGGCCGGCGAAGTGCAGGTCGCTGAGCTGGTCGGCACGGCGGGGGTGCCCGCAGGCGTCGAGGTGGTGACCGAGCAGGTGGCGCAGGTCGACAGCAAGGACATGGACGAGTCGCTCTGGTTGGCGCTGGCCCTGCGCGCACAGCACTGGCTGGCGCAGCCGGAGGTCACCGGCATCGTGGTGACGCACGGCACGGACACCCTCGAGGAGACGGCGTTCTTCCTGCACTCGGTACTGGACCTCGCCAAGCCGCTGGTGCTGACCGGCGCGATGCGGCCGTCCACTGACGCCGAGCCGGACGGCCCGGGTAACCTCCGCGACGCCATCCGCGTCGCAGCTACGCCCGGTGCGATAGGCGTATTGGTGGTGTTCGCGGGACGGCTGTTCCTCGGCAGCGCGGTGCGCAAGGTGCATCCGCGCCGGGTGGATGCATTCGAGGCGGGAGATCCGGGCCTTCTCGGGCGCATCACCGGCGAAGGGCTGGCGATGTCGGCAGCTTGGCCTCGTTCGATCCACGGCCAAGTGCCTGGCGCCTTGACGGCGTTCGCCGGCAGAATCGTCGCGGGGCGGAAGTTGCCTTGGGTGGCCTGGGTGACCAGCCACGCAGGCGCCACGGGCGAAGACGTGCTCGCCTTGCTGGCCGCGGGGGTCGAGGGGCTGGTGGTGGGCGGCACCGGCAACGGCATGGTGCATCGGCGCCTGGAGGCAGCGCTGGCGCAGGCGCGTGCGCAGGGGGTGCCGGTGGTGATCGGCAGCCGTTGCAGCCTGGGCGATGCGCAATCGGCGATCGCGCGCCCGGATGGTGCGGACGACGACGACCTTGCGCTGCAGCCGGCCAAGGCCCGCATCGCCCTGCAGCTCAGGCTGCTGGGCGAGAGCGGCTGAGCGGAATCAGCTCGACAGAGCCTGCAGTGCGCGGGCGGTGATTTCGTCGACGCTGCCGACGCCGCTGATCTTGCGGTACTTGGGCGCCGCGGCGGGGTCCTTGGCGGCCCAGTCGGAGTAGTAGTCGACCAGGGGGCGCGTCTGGGCGCTGTAAACATCCAGGCGCTTCTGCACGGTGGCTTCCTTGTCGTCGTCGCGCTGGATGAGTTCTTCGCCGGTCTGGTCGTCCTTGCCTTCGACCTTGGGCGGCGCGAAGGTGACGTGGTAAGTGCGGCCCGATGCCGGGTGCGAACGACGGCCGCTGATGCGCTCGACGATGTCGCTGAAGGGCACGTCGATTTCCAGCACGTAGTCCAGCTTGACGCCGGCTGCCTTCATCGCATCGGCCTGCGGAATGGTGCGTGGGAAGCCGTCGAACAGCACGCCCTTTTCGCAATCAGGCTGGGCGATTCGCTCCTTGACCAGATTGATGATGAGGTCGTCGCTTACCAAGCCGCCCGATTCCATGACGGCCTTGGCCTGCAGGCCGAGCGGTGTGCCCGCCTTCACCGCGGCACGCAGCATGTCGCCGGTGGAGATCTGAGGGATGGCATATTTCTGGCAGATGAATGCGGCTTGCGTGCCTTTGCCTGCGCCCGGCGCGCCCAGCAGAATCAGTCTCATGAAAATCCTCGGATAGTAAAAATCTGTGGCATCGCCGGCCGCGCAAGGCTCCCTTGGTGCTGGGGGAGGGGCGGCAGGGTGCTCTGACTTCGGTCGAGGATAGCATGCGCTCCTTCCACGAAACCTTCATCGGAGCCCCTGTGGCGCGGGGAAATTCCCTAGCTGTTCAGCCCAGTAAAGCGCGGACCCGGGCCAGGTCCTGGGGCGTATCCACGCCGCCGGCGGGCGCCTGGCCGGCGATGAAAACGGCGATCCGGCGGCCGTGCCATAGCGCACGCAATTGCTCGAGGGCCTCGGTCACCTCCAGCGGAGCCTGTTCCAGCGTCGGGAACAGGCGCAAAAACCCGACCCGGTAGGCATAGATGCCGATGTGGCGCAGCGGTGCGGGCGACGGCAGCACCGGCGCACCGGCCGCACCGCCTTCGCGCTGCCAGGCAATCGGCGCGCGGCTGAAATACAGCGCGAGGCCGTTGCGGTCGGTCACCACCTTCACCACGTTGGGATTGCGGAAGTCTTCGAGGGACTCGATCGCGTGGGCGGCGGTGGCGATATCGGCTTCCGGCCGGTCGTGCAGCGCCTGGGCCACGGCGGCGATCAGGGCCGGCGGGATCAGCGGCTCGTCGCCCTGCACATTGACGACGATGGCGTCGTCGCCCAGCGCCAGCAGCTGGCAGGCCTCCGCCAGCCGGTCGCTGCCGTTGGCGTGGTCGATGCGGGTCAGCAGCGCCTCGACGCCGTGCTGGCGGCAGGCGTCGACGATGGCCGGGCTATCTGCCGCGACGACCGTGCGGGCCGCGCCCGAGGCCTGCGCCTGCCGCGCCACCCGAACCACCATCGGCAGACCGGCGATGTCGGCCAGCGGCTTGTCCGGCAGGCGGCTCGACGCCAGCCGCGCCGGGATCAGCACGGTGAAGGGCGCCTGCCCCGCGATGGCGAGGCTCACAGGCCCAGCTCGTCGTCGCTGAGGGTGCGGGCTTCGACTTCCAGCAGGATCGGGATGCCGTCGCGCACCGGGTAGGCCAGGCGGGCGCTGCGCGAGACGAGTTCCTGGCGCTCCAGGTCGAGGATCAGCGGGCCCTTGGTTACCGGGCATACCAGCAGGGCGAGGAGTTTGCTGTCCATGGATAGGTGTGGCGTTGAAGAGTTGGCGGGGCTGGTTTCAGCTCGCGCGGGAGGCGGATGATAGCCGCGCATCCACCAGCCGGTCGAGGTAGTCGGTGAAGTCGGCAGGCAAGGTGAACAGCAGGGGGACCGCCAGCGCGTCGGGGCGCGACTGCCACAGCTTGGCGGCGTCCTTTTCGGTGCACAGCAAGGGCAGGGTCGCATCGATGCGCGGCAGGCCGGAGCTGAAATCGGCATGGTCGGCCAGGGCGTGGGTTTCGGCCAGCACCAGCCCGCGCGCGCGCAGCATGTCGAAGAAGGCTTGCGGCCGGGCGATGCCGGCGACCGCCGACAGCAGCACCTGCTGCTCGGCCAGGCTCTGCAGCGGCACCACACGTCCGTCGGCACCGACGGCGGCGTCGGCCAGCCGGCGCTCGCCGCGATAGCCGCCCTCGAAAGCCGGCGCCTGGCCGGTGTGCAGCACCAGGTCGGCCGGGCGGGGCCAGGGTTCCCGCAGCGGACCGGCGGGCAGCAGCCAGCCGTTGCCGATGCCGCGGTCGTCGAATACGCACACCTCGATGTCGCGGGCCAGCGCCAGGTGTTGCAGGCCGTCGTCGAAAACCAGCACCTGCACCGCCGGATGCAGCGTCAGCAGCCGCCGTGCGGCCTGGGCGCGCTGGCGCCCGACGAACACCGGCGCACCGGTGCGGCGCCGGATCAGCAAGGGCTCGTCGCCGACCACGCGCGGGTCGCTGCCCGGCTCCACCGCCAGGCCGGCGTCGTCGTCGCCCCGGGCCGGCTGGCGGCCGTAGCCACGCGACACCACGCCGACCACCAGTCCACGGGCCTGCAGATGCTGCACCAGGGCGATCACCGTCGGCGTCTTGCCGGCGCCGCCGGCGATCACGTTACCGACCACGATGACCGGCACCGGCAAGCGCTCGCTTTTGAACAGGCCGAAGCGGTAGCCTGCACCGCGCAGCGCCCACGCGGCACGGTAGAGCTGAGACACCGGCCACAGCAGTCGGGCCAGCGCGCCGCGATGCGTCCAGCCGGCCTGCAGGCCGCGGGCGATGGCCGTGGCCGTCACGAGCCTGCGCCCGTGCGCTGGGTCGCGAAGGTGATCTGGCCCAGGCCGGCGCGGCGTGCCGCTTCCATCACGCCGATGACTCGTTGGTGGGCGGCGTTGGCGTCGGCGCTGATGACCACGATGCTCTGCGTGCCTGCCTGGGCCGCGGCCGACAGCGCCTGGCTCAGCGGATCGACGGCGGTGTCGGCGACCGGCTGGCCGTTGATCGCAATCCGCCCGTCGCTGGTGATGCTCACCCGCACTTCCTTCGGATAGTCGCGCTGCGCCTGCGCGTCGGCCACCGGCAGCGTCAGCTGAATCTCGGTGAAGCGGCTGTAGGTGGTCGAGAGCATCAGGAAGATGAGCACCACCAGCAGCACGTCGATGAACGGGATCAGGTTGATCTCGGGTTCGTCGCGCGCGCCGCCGCGAAAGTCCATGCGGGGCCGGGAGCGGAAATTCATGGGCGGGCGGGTCCGGTCAGAGCCGGCGCAGCTGGATCAGGTGGCGCACGAAGCGCTCGGCCGCCAGCTCCAGTGCCAGCAGGTGCGAGTCGACGCGGCCGCGAAAGTAGCGCCAGCAGATCAGCGATGGGATGGCCACGATCAGCCCGAACGCCGTGTTGTACAGCGCGATGGAGATGCCCTGCGCCAGTTGCGCGGGGTTGGTGCCGCCGGCGGCCGTTGCCGACTGCGATCCAAAAATCTCGATCATGCCGATCACCGTGCCCAGCAGCCCCAGCAGCGGGGCCGCGGAGGCGATGGTGCCCAGGGCGCCCAGGTAGCGCTCCAGCCGGTGCGCGGCCAGTCGGCCGGCCGCCTCGGTGGCCGAGCGCAGGTCGTCTTCGCCGGCGTTGGGGCGGCTGATGACGGCCTTGAAGCCCGCCGCCAGCACCTCGCCCAGCGCCGAGCTTTGCTCCAGCTGGCGGATCACGTCCGGGCTGGGCAGCGCGCGGGCCGATACGGCGATGGCTTCGTCCAGCAACCGGGGCGGCGCGACCTTCGCGGTGCGCAGGCTGAAGGCGCGCTCGAACACCAGGGCCAGGGCCAGGACCGAGCAGAGCAGCAGCGGCCAGATCGGCCAACCAGCCGCTTGAATGATGGAAAACAAGAAGAATCCCCCGTGAGCCCGCGCGAGCCGAATGTGAGCCAGAGTGTCTCGGACGGCGGCGATTATGGCCCACGCTCCGGCAGCGTCCGGCGGCCGCCGCCGGGCAGGGCGCCGCGTCCGCCCACAGTTCGTGTGGATAACTTTGTGCGCAAGCCGGCTCAAAACTCCGCCAGGCCGCGCCGGTGCTTTCTTTCCACGGATCGATGAATTTTTAAGCAACTCCCGCGTCCCCTCCGGAGCGGGCGCGCCGGCACGATCGCTGCCTACAATCGATGTTCCCCACAACGAACCCCCAGAGGAAAAAAACATGGAACACGCACTGCCGCCCCTGCCGTACGCCATCGACGCGCTCGAGCCGAACTACTCGCGCGAAACCCTCGAATACCACCACGGCAAGCACCACAACGCTTACGTCGTGAACCTGAACAACCTGCAAAAGGGCACCGAGTTCGAGACCATGTCCCTCGAGGACATCATCAAGAAATCGTCCGGTGGCATCTACAACAACTCGGCGCAAATCTGGAACCACACGTTCTTCTGGAACTGCATGGCGCCCCAGGGTGGCGGCGAGCCGGCCGGCGCTCTGGCCGAAGCCATCAACGCCAAATGGGGCAGCTACGCGGCCTTCAAGGAAGCATTCGTGAAATCGGCCGTGGGCAACTTCGGCTCGGGCTGGACCTGGCTGGTGAAGAAGGCCGACGGTTCGGTCGACATCGTCAACACCGGCGCCGCCGGCACGCCGCTGACCACCGCCGACAAGGCGCTGCTCACCGTGGACGTCTGGGAGCACGCCTACTACATCGACTACCGCAACCAGCGCCCGAAGTTCGTCGAGGTCTTCCTGGAAAAGCTGGTCAACTGGAAGTTCGCCGAAGCCAACTTCGCCTGATTTTCCCGCGAGGCGCGCCCGCGCCCGCATCCAGAAAAGCCGGACCTCGCGTCCGGCTTTTTTGTTTTCGGCGCATTCACCCGCTTGTCACGAAGCCTGCTTTCAATGGTGCACCCACACGGAGAAGCTCCCCATGAAAAGCACAGACCAGCGCCGCCACCCAGGACGTGAAAAAGACCCACGCGAAGCCGCCAACCGGCCGCGCCGCGACTTTCTCGACTTCCTGGTGAAGTCGTCGTCGAGCGCCATCGCGCTGGCCGCGGCCGGCTCCCTGGCGGCCTGCGGCGGCGGCAACGACCCGATAGCCGCGCCCACCCCGGCGCCCGCCGCGCCCATCACGCCCGCGACGCCGGCGGTGTTCGCATTCGGCGTGGCCAGCGGCGACCCGCTGGCCGACCGGGTCATCCTGTGGACACATGCCAAGGTGACCGCCAGCACCGCGGACGTCGCGCTGACCTGGCAGGTGGCCAGCGACGCCGCCTTCGCCGACATCGTCAGCCGCGGCAGCGTGACCGCGGCCGAGTCCGCGTCGTTCACCGCCAAGGTCGACGCCACCGGACTGACGGCCGGCAAAAGCTACTTCTACCGATTCCTCGATGCCACCGGTGCGTCCTCGACCGTGGGCACCACCCGGACGCTGCCGGCCGCCGGCGTGGCCTCGGTCAAGTTCGCGGTGTTCTCCTGCGCGCTGTACTCCGAAGGCTACTTCCACGCGTATGCCGACGCCGCCAAGACCGATGCGCTCTACGCCTTGCACCTGGGCGACTACATCTACGAATACGGCTCCGACCCGGCCAAATACGGCAACGCCGACATACCCGGCAAGCGCGTCGCCAGCCCGGCCCGGGACATCGTCACGATGAACGACTACCGCACGCGCCACGCGCTGTACAAGTCGGACCTCAACCTGCAGGCCGCCCACGCACGCATGCCATGGATCACCGTCTGGGACGACCACGAATTTGCCAACAACAGCTACGTGAACGGCGCCGAGAACCACGATCCGGCGACGCAAGGCGACTGGATCACCCGCAAGAACATCGCAGCCCGCGTGTATCACGAGTGGATGCCGATCCGCACCCCCGATGCGGCCAACCTGCTCAAGATCTACCGCCGCTTCGACTTCGGCAGCCTGCTCACCCTGCACATGCTGGATACCCGCATCGAAGGCCGCGACCGCCAGTACGACAACTTCGGTGACACCGACGGCGGCATCGCCCGCTACCTGGCCGGACTGGCGCCCGACGCCGGCGGCATCCGCCCCGACGCATCGCGCCGGATGATGAGTCCGGAGCAGCAGAACTGGCTGACGACCGGCATGCAGGCCTCCACCGCCACCTGGCAGGTGCTGGGCAACCAGACCATCATGGCGCGCATGTGGTTGCCGGCGTCGGTGCTGACGCAGGTGGCCAACCCGGCGAACGCCCCGGCGGCGATCAACGCCTTCCTGGGCGCCAAGGCCACGCAGGCGGCGGGCGGCGCGCTCACGCCCACGCAGCAAGCCCTGCTCTCGACGGCCACCAACCCGCGGCTGCCCTACAGCCTGGACGCCTGGGATGGCTATCCGGCGCAACGCGAAGCCATCCTGCAGACGGCCAAGTCCCAGGGCAGGCGGCTCGTCACGCTGTCGGGCGACTCGCACGACGGCTGGTTTACCAGGCTCACCAGCCTGGCCGGCGAGAAGATCGGCGTGGAGTTCGCCGGTACCTCGGTCACTTCCACCGGTTTCGAAAGCGCGGGCTTGGGTTCGACCGCCAGTGCCATCGACGGCAGCGTGCTGGGCGCATCGGCGGTCGGCGCCGGGCTGGGCCTCATCGAGGACGTGACCTACTGCGACACCAGCCGCCGCGGTTATCTCGTGATGACGGTCACCGCCGCGGCGATGAAAGGCGAATACGTGTTCGTCAGCGACGTGAAACAGCCCGGCTACACGGCGACGGTCGGCCGCACGGTGACGGTACCCGCCACCGCGTTCGCCGCCCCTGGCAACGGCACAGGCACGCCGGTCCTGACCTGACGCCGCGATGCCGGGTCAGGCGCCTTTAGCGCTGGCCCTCGAAAGGCGGGCCGCCCAGACGGGTACCCGCCTTGAAGCCCTTGTGGGCGAACCAGCCCTGGTTCATTTCCAGCACGTAACGCACCGGCTTGGCAGAGCAGTGCGATTCGGTGGTTTGCGGCTGCATGTCCACCAGGTTGACGATGGTGCCGTCGTCGGCAACGAACGCCGCGGTCAGGGGCAGCAGCGTGTTTTTCATCCAGAAGCATTGCTGCGCCGGCACGCTGAAGGCGAACAGCATGCCTTCCTGCTGCGGCATCTCGCGGCGGTACATGAGGCCGGTCTCGCGCGACTGCGGGGTCGCTGCGACCTGGGCGTCGATGCGGTACATGCCGACGGTGAGCGCGACACGCGGCAGGTCGGTCTGCGGAACGCCCTGCGCCTGCGCCAGGCGGTGCGCGCCGACCAGCAGGAGGCTGGCGGCCAGGACTCGTCCGAGGGGGGAAAAGAAAGGATGCATCTTGATGGCGCGCCGTTCGCGCGGGCGGTGGTGCCGAAGAGCGTCGATTGTGGCGCAGCCAGTAAAAAGCGCCCCGAAGGGCGCCTCGTGCTGTGCGTGCCGAGCGGCCTTACTTGGCCATCGGCGCGTGTTTTTCGTGCTTCATGTGCTTGGCGTGTTTTGCCTTGGGCATGCTCTTCTTCATGTCGCCCTTCGTGCCTTCGCCCATCGGTGTGGTCGCATCGCCGGTGGTGCGTGCCGTGGGTGCTGCGACAGGCGCGGCGGGAGCCTGGGCGAAAGCGCCGGTAACGAACAAGCCGGCAATCAGGGGAGCGAGTAGTTTCTTCATTTTGCGTTCCTGCAGGGACGGGCCCATGGAAGCCGCCTTCCAAAAGCGGAAGGTCTCATCGCAACGCCGCCCGCATCGCGGTCGTTGACAGGGGTCCGGCCATTTTTTTCAGACATAAAATTCAGCGCCGCGCAGATTCCCCATCCCCGTTTCCGAAAGACAGTCGCCCATGTCCTACCAGCACATCCAGGTGCCTACCCAAGGCGAAAAAATCACCCTCAATGCGGACCTGACGCTGAACGTGCCGGACGAACCCGTCATCGCGTTCATCGAAGGCGACGGGACCGGGGTCGACATCACGCCGGTCATGCTGAAAGTGGTCGATGCCGCAGTCGCCAAGGCCTACGGCGGCGCCCGCAAGATCCACTGGATGGAGATATTCGCCGGCAGCAAGGCGGCCGCGCTGTACGGCCCGAACCAGTTGCTGCCGCAGGAAACCCTGGACGCCGTGCGCGACTACGTGGTGTCGATCAAGGGCCCGCTGAGCCTGCCCGCGCCGTCGACCGGGCTGGGTTCCCTCAACGTCGCGCTGCGCCAGAAGCTCGACCTCTACGCCTGTCTGCGCCCGGTTCGATGGGTTCCCGGCGTGCCGACGCCGCTGCTGGAGCCGGGCAAGACCAACATGGCGATCTTCCGGGAGAACTCCGAGGACATCTACGCGGGCATCGAGTTCGCCGCCGGCAGCGAACAGGCGACGCGCCTGATCGCCTTGCTGCAGAAGGAGTTCGGCGTCACCAGCATCCGCTTTCCGGCCAGCTCGGCGATCGGCGTCAAGCCGGTCTCGCGCGAAGGCACCGAGCGGCTGGTGCGCAAGGCGATCCAGTACGCCATCGCCAACGACAAGCCCAGCGTGACCCTGGTCCACAAGGGCAATGTCATGAAGCACACCGAAGGCGCCTTCCGCGACTGGGCCTATGCACTGGCCACCCGGGAATTCGGTGCCGAGCCGGTCGACGGCGCGCGGGGCGTGCGTTTTCAGAACCCGGCCACCGGCCGCTTCATCACCCTAAAGGATTCGCTGGCCGACGCCTTCCTTCAGCAGAGCCTGTTGCGGCCGGCCGAGTTCAGCGTCATCGCCACGCTGAACCAGAACGGCGACTACATCTCCGACGCGCTCGCGGCGCAGGTCGGCGGCGTGGGCATCGCGCCGGGAGCCAACATGAGCGACAGCATCGCCATGTTCGAGGTCACCCACGGCTCGGGCCTCAAGTACGCCGGCAAGGACTACGTCAACCCCGGCTCGGCCATCCTGTCTGCCGAGATGATGCTGCGCCACATCGGCTGGACCGAGGCGGCCGACCTGATCGTGGTTTCGATGGAAAGAGCCATCGAGAGCAAGCGGGTCACCTACGACTTTGCCCGCCTCATGGCCGGCGCGATCCAGGTCAGCTGCTCGGGATTCGGCCAGGCGATGATCGAGCGCATGTAGGCCCGGCGCGAGCATCGGACGCCATGATCGACCTCTATTACTGGACGACGCCCAACGGCCACAAGGTCAGCATCTTCCTGGAGGAAGCCGGCCTGCCGTACCGCCTGCACGCCATCGACATCGGCAAGAACGAGCAGTTCGCGCCCGACTTCCTGCGCATCGCTCCCAACAACCGCATACCGGCCATCGTCGACCAGGCGCCGGCCGACGGCGGCGAGCCGATTTCCATTTTCGAATCCGGCGCCATCCTGCTGTATCTGGCCGAGAAGATCGGCCAGTTCATCCCGCTCGATCTACGCGGCCGCCAGGAGGTCAGCCAGTGGCTGTTCTGGCAGATGAGCGGCCTCGGTCCCATGGCAGGGCAAAACCATCACTTCGGCACCTTCGCGGCCGAAAAGATTCCCTACGCGATCGAGCGCTACACCAGGGAAACCGCGCGCCTCTACGGTGTGCTCGACCGCCGCCTGGCAGACCGGGAATTCGTCGCCGGCGACACCTATTCCATTGCCGACATGGCGATCTATCCGTGGATCGAGCGGCATGAACGCCAGCGGCAGGACCTCGCCGATTTTCCGCAGGTACAGCGCTGGTTCGCCGATATTCACGACCGGGCGGCGGTACGACGCGCCTATGCGCTGGTCGAACGTTTGCAGGGCACGGGCTGACCGAAACGCCCGCAATGGGCCCTTATTCTCCTGAATAAATATTGCCGGCAGGCGTGCCCGCATGGAGCACGACCACAATGGTCGAATGATTTCGGGTCATTTCATTCCTGGGTATTGGATCGAATATCACCGTTTATGGCGGCAGGCCGCATCGGTGTCGGTATTGTTGGTGTCCTGCCTGCCGGCGCACGCCCAGATCCAGGTCCTGCAATTACGCAATCAGTTGAATGCCGGAACCCGCGCCATCGAGGGAGAAACGCTCGAAAACCGCGATGCCTTCTGCGTGGTGTCGGTTCGCCATACCGATGTCCACCTAACTTTTTCCAATACCTTTGGCAATAGCGCGGACGGCGCGACATGGCTCGCCCATAACGCGGCTGGCGAGGCGCAGCCCTATAACCAATATATCGAATATTCTGACGGCAGCGGAGTGGTGGAGGTTTCCAATTCCAGCAGTAATGTGCTGGTCATGCCTGCGGCCAAGACAGCGCAGACCACCGTATTCTGCGGCGTCGGCAATATTTACAAACGGGTAAAAAGCCAGATTACCGCGGTCAATGGGCTGAAGGGGCCCTATTCGGATACCGTCACCATCGTGGCGTCGCCCCCTTGAAAATAGGGTGATGCTAGTATTTCCAGACGGCATCGATTTTTTAACACCGCTGCCGGCTTTATGGCGTTTGCGTTATCCAGGGGTCGAAAATGAAACTCATCCATAGATTGGCGGTCGTCGCCGTGAGCCTGGCAGGTGTCGGCGCATTCGCCGCTACCCAGGGAACATTGGGAACGACGAGTACAGGCACCTATACCAATACATTCGGCGCCGCGGTGCTGCGGCAGGTTCAGATCCTCAACGTATCCGATGCGCTGATAACACCCGACTCCGGAGAGGTGCTCGAATATTACGATGCATACAAGAGAATCGGCGTCGTAGACCGGTTTTGCGTGGTCGATACCACCGGCGGGGCGGTCACCCTCACTTTTACCGGCAACTACGACGATACCGCCTGGATCGCCACTGCCGCCGACGGGAAAACCTTTCGCTATTACGTCAATACCGGCGTCACCGGCGAGCCCATGCAGCGCGTCAGTACCGGTGCCCGGGCGTATACCGTGCCCAGCGGAAAAACCGTCACCAGCGCGGCGGCTTGCGGCGCCGGAAATATGCAGAAACTGGCTGCGCGTGGCGACATCGCACCGATTGCCGGCACCAGTTATGTGTCCCTCGTCACCATGGTCGCGACTCCGGTCTGACAGGAAACCGGCTGATTCAAGCCTTTGCGATCAAGGTCGCCATCCAGGAGCTCCTATGAAAAATGTCATCTATCCGGTCCTCATGGTCGGCCTGCTTCCATTCGTGGGGGCGTTCGCCGCCTCGCAGGGCCTGATCGGCGCTTCCAGTACCGCCACTTACAGCAATACCATCGGCGAATCGTCTCAACGGCAGATTCAGATCTTGAATCTCAGCGATACGATCGTCACGCCGAGTTCAGGCAGGGTACAGGAGGCCAACGGCCTTAATACCCGCATCGGTGTCATCGACAGGTTTTGCGTGGTGGATACCGCAGGCGGCACGGTGAAACTCACATTCACCGGTCCACAGAATGCTTCGGCGCAATGGGTGGCGCGGTCGGTCGCCGGAACCGACTATATCTATGTGATAAACGCGGGCATCGCGAACGGACCCATGACACGCCTGTCCGGAGCAGTAGCGAGTATCACCGTTCCCAGTAACCGCACCGTGACCAATCCGTCTGCATGTTCGACCGGCAATATGCAAAAACTCGCGGCGGAAGGCGATGCGGCGCCCACTGCGGGGACGACTTACATTGCATTGATGACGGTCGTGGCATCTCCCAACTGATTCACGGTGCCTGCGATGTCATTCAGGCCGGTGCGTCCTCCTAAGCCGGTTTGGTACGTCCTCGCAAAGCCGGCATTGGCGTGCTGCATCGCATTTTGTTCTCCTGCCTGGAGCGCCGGCACCTCCTGGCACCTCGACAAAAACTATATTTCCCTGCACGCCGATAATCGGTATTTCGACACGCTCGAGGTGGTCAACGAAAGCAGTGAGATGCTTTATATCAAGGCGAGCGTTTCGCAACTGCAAACTGCCGATGGCGTGCGGACCACCGCCCCGGCAACCGCCGAGACGCTGCTGGTGTCGCCCGACGAGTTCGTGGTACGCCCCGGCGCCTCCTTCCCGGTCAGGGTGCTGGCCAACGCCAATGCCCAGTCCGCGGATTCACGGAGTTACTACGTCAGGCTGACCGATGTCTCCAAGATCCGCGAGGCCGAATTGAAAGGCGGCATGGTGAGCGGTTTCGCCATTGCCTACGAAGCCTTGACGGTCGTCAAGAAGACGCCGTATGAAAGCCTGGCGGCTGGCAATTTCTCGGTCCACGCAGGTCCGGTGGCGGGCGAGTGGGTGCTGAATAATCTGTCCGGTCAACATGTCTTTCTGAGCGGCGGATATGAATGCGCGACGGACCGGCAAAGACTGATCGACTGCGCGCAGATACTCGATTTCCCCAGGCAATCTCTGCTGCCGGGCGAGTCCGTAGCATTTTCTGCCCGGCTTTCGCGCCCCTTTCTCGGTCTTCTGGTCAATGCCGACCTCGGCTTCCGACTTCCGGTGAAAGCCGTTTATTTACCCATGATTCAGTTTCAGCATGCGGACAACCCCCAGGCACACGGGGCCCCGTCGACGGATTCCGTCCGGTGAAGTGGCGTTTCCTGCTTCATCACAGCGGAGCGTTCGAAGGTATCTCGTGGCCGCAATCTGCGGTGCTGCATGCCATGCGCACGTTGCCCACGCTGAACTATCGAACGAATTAACGGCCGCGCCATTGCGGGTACCGAGAGAAATGCCGGAAGGTTTCAAGGCTGCGGCTGCAGCACTCGAATCCCGGTTGTTTTCATTGAACCGGGAACTGCCGGGCATTATCCTCATCGAGAAAAACGGCGGGCCGTCGGATGGCCGTGACGCGCGGCGCTACGCTTTGCTTCCGCAATCGGAGCGGGCCTTGGTCAAGTCGATGATCGAACTCGGTTTTGACGCCGCAGCAGCTGCGGCCTGGGTTTCCAGGCCGGAATTCGTGGCGGGCGAAAAACTCTGCCTGCAGATTGCCGAGCCGGCTGGATCGTGTGTGGATGTCTGGATATCACTCAGCTCTCAGCCCAGCCTGCCGCATATCGATCTGATGACTGCGGATAATCGCACGCTGATGCCTTCGGCGGCAAACGCTTCCTACGGCCTGATCGGAAGTTCGGCACTGTCGTTAGGGAAAAGTGGCGGTGGAATCCAGGCTCCGTCGGATTATGTCGGCTTCAGTTCGCGTGCGATTGCATCGCGCGGCGCGACGACATTCGAATACGACCTGTCGGCGAGCAGTCAGAGGCGGGTGGCTCCAATCCCTGCCGAAAGCACCACGGTAGTCGCCGGCATCCCGTTGCAGGGTGGTCGTATCGGCCGTCTGGATTATCGCGTACTGGTCGCCGGCCGGCGCATGGGAGATTATGGTCGGGTTTACGCAGGGTATTTTCCGGCCGCCAGTTCCGGTTTTCAGCAGTCCGGCGGAAACCTGTTTTTCGGCCAGGCCAGTATGGTCGGCATGGCTTTCAAGACAGACGGTGCGGCGTTGAATCAGTATGGAAGCCGCCAGCGAGTCCGGCTGCAATTGGCGAGTGAGCAGCAAGTGCGTATTCTTTCGGGCGGGGCCGAGTTGTTTTCGGGGGTGGTCGGAGGTGGTGAGCAATATGTCGAGTTCGATGGTTATGCAGAGCCTTTCGTGGAGGTTCAGTTGCGCGATTCGCTGGGTCGCGTGGAGCGGCGCTCGGTCGAAGTCATGGCGCCGGCGTCGGCCCATGCCGGGCGCATGGTGGCGGCAGCACCGGTGCGCTCGGTATATTATCTGGATGCGGGGGTTCTGCTGTCTGGAAACGAATTCGATAATCGGCACCTGCGTACATCCGATGTCCACCAGGCGAGCTTTTTTTACCAGTATTCCGGCGACGAGCGGCGTTATCAGTGGGGAGCGCAATCGATGAGCCAACGCAGGCGACTGGCATTCAGCATGTCTGGCCTGGCTTCGGAGTGGCGACTGGCATCTATGGCCGGAAATCAGGGCGAATATGGATTATCCGGCAACCATTCGCTGAGTCTGCCGCTGGGCGTTCAGGTATCGGCGAGTGCCATACGATACCGCGCTCCGCGCAATGGCGGAATATCGGGTGCATCGGTGGGATCGGGCCTAGCTTGTCTGGCGGGGGGGAATACGCTGTGCTACAGCAGTACCGATTATGGTTCGCTCAATATTTCGCTGTCGGCCAAAGATTTTCCGTTGAGGCTGGGTTGGTATGCCATCCGCTCGCCGTATTACAGCAGCCGGCAGGTCACCCTGTCGGCGGCCTCCCAGCTTCAGGTCATGCAGTGGACTAGCTCGATTCACGCATTCGCGAGCTATGACACCGTGAGCGGGGCCAAGGCCCTCTTCGTCGCGTTGATCATCCCGATGGAGAACGAAATCATGGTCAACAGTTCGGTATCGGCGAACGGCGAGGGCCGCCTGACGACCAATGCCGGATTCGCCAGGAGTTTCGAGAATGACGGCGACCGTTATTTGCGCTCGGTTTCTCTCGGCGTTTCGCAGCAAAACGGCGGCGGCGGCGCAGAGACGGATGGCGATGCCACGCAGTTGCGGTCGGGTACCGCTGCAGTTTTAGGCAACCTGGGGCCCGTCACGCAATCGAGCAGCGTGGTGTGGTCGAGCCAAGGGGGCGGCTTTTCGGCGAACACGGTGTTGAGCGCCAGCTATGCGGCGGATGCGCAGGGGATCTCCTATGCCGACCGCACGGCGGGCGCCATCGGCACCCAGCTTTTCAACGACGGCAGCAGCGCCGGCATTTCCATCCTCAACCGGTCGGATGAATCGCAGCGTATTTCGGTCGACGGCACGAGCTACGAGGTGGCGGCGCGGACGAGCCGGTTTCTGCCCCGGTCTCCCGGGCGGCTGGACGAGGTGCAGGCGAGCCCGGGGCCGGTGACCGATCCGGCTTCCGCCCAGGCGCGCACCTTCCTGCACCGTGGCAACGTCCGGACGGTGGCCATCGCCGACGGTTTCTGGGCCATCGAGTCTTTCGAGGTGAGCGACGGGGCGGGCGGCCTCACGCTGCTCTCGCCGGAGCACACCTACAAGTTCGAAGGCGCCGAGATCGTGAGGCTGTATCCGGACAGCCGGCTGCGTTCGCTGGTCTACGAGACGCGGGACGACGCGCGCGAATTGACGCGTTTCATTACCGTGCCGGGACGGCCGCAGCCGCTGCGCTGCCGCTCTCGTGAGGAAGCCGGGCCGGGCGATGGGAACCAGGCCACGGCGTACCGGCCGCTGCGGCTGCTGTGCGAGCCGGCGGTGCAGGCGCAGGCGCAGACGCAGTCGCAGTCGAAGACTGAGTCGCCCGGCCGCTGAGCCGCGGTCCCGGGGTGCACGGCCGGTTCAGGCGATGTCGAAATGGTGCAGGCCGAACCGGCCCGCTCGCCGGTCGGCGAAAAAATGCCGGAGCGTGTCGCGGACCGTGTGGAAGGCGATTTCGTCCCAGGGAATGTCCGCCTCGGTGAAGAGCCGGGCCTCCATGGTCTCGTGGCCGGGGTCGAAACGATCCGACAACAGCTTCGCGCGGTAGAAAAAATGCACCTGCCCGACCCGTGCCACGTTGATCACGGTGAACAGCGGCTCCATCTCGATCTGCGCGCCGGCTTCTTCGTCGGTTTCGCGGGCGGCACCCTGGGCGGTGGTCTCGCCCAATTCCATGAAGCCGGCAGGCAGCGTCCACAGGCCACGGCGCGGCTCAATGTTGCGCTTGCACAGCAACACCCGGTCGTCCAGCCAGGGCACGGTGCCGACCACGTTGAGCGGGTTTTCGTAATGCACCGTATGGCAGGCCGGGCAGACGGCGCGCTGGCGCGTGTCGCCGTCGTCGGGCAGGCGGTACACCACGCCGGTGCCGCACTGGCGGCAGAAGCGTATGGGAGGACGAGGCGTCATCGGGGCGCGGTTCGCCTCAGACGACCTGCAGCTTGAGCGTGCCGACGCCGGCCACGCCGCCTTCGAGCACATCGCCGGTGACCACCGCGCCGACACCTTCCGGCGTGCCGGAATAGATCAGGTCGCCCGGCTGCAGCTCCCAGGCTTGCGACAGGATCTCGATGGTTTCGGCGATGTTCCAGATCAGCTTGCCGACGTGGCTGCGCTGCCGGTCGGTGCCGTTGACCTTGAGCCAGATCTCGGCGTTTTCGACATCGCCGGCCTCGGCGGCGGGCACGATGGTGCCGATGGGCGCGCTGTGGTCGAAGCCCTTGGCGATGCTCCAGGCGCGGCCCTGCTTCTTCATCTCGGCCTGCAGGTCGCGGCGCGTCATGTCGAGGCCGACGGCATAGCCGAAGACGTGTTTCATGGCGTCCGCCTTGGCGATGTTCTTGCCGCCGACGCCGATGGCGACGACCAGTTCGATCTCGTAGTGGAAGCTCTTGGTGAGGCTGGGGTAGGGCAGGGCACCGGCCTCGCCCTGGTTGACCGGCAGCACCGCGTCGGCCGGCTTCATGAAGAAGAAGGGCGGCTCGCGGCCGGTGAAACCCATCTCCTTGGCGTGATCTTCGTAGTTGCGTCCCACGCAGTAGATGCGGTGCACCGGAAAGCGTTCGGCGCGGCCGGCGACCGGCACGGCCGGCTGGGGGAGGGGCGGAAAAACGTAGGACATGCGTTGACTCTCCGAGGCTCTTCTTGAGGGGTGAAAAACTGCCGCGCAGTGTGCCATGCGGGCTGCGCGGAACGGACCTGTCAGGCCTGGGCGGAGGTGAACTCGAAGTGTTCGACGACCGGCGGCGCGGCGAAGAACGGCCCGACGATGGCACGCCATTCCGCGAACAGGGGCGACTCGCGGAACCCGACGGTATGGGCCTCCAGCGTGTCCCATTCGATCATCAGCACGAAGCGCTCGGCCGACTCGATGCCGCGCACCACCCTGGCGCTGCGGAAGCCGCCTGCGCGGGCGATGACGGTGGTCAGGCCGCGGTGGATGGCTGCTTCGAATTCGGCCTGGCGGCCGGGGGCGATGCGGATGTCTGCGTGCTCGAGGATCATGGTCGCGTGGTGTCCTGATGGGGGGAGGGGGAGGCCGGCGCTATGCTCGGCAGCCCGAGACTCTACCGCCACTCAGCCCGCCATGTCCGCAGCATGCAAGCACTGATCGCCCCGCCCGCCCGACCCTGGCCGCCGCAGTGGCTGGTACCGGATTGGCCGGCACCGCCGGGCGTGCGGGCGGTGTTCACGACGCGCGCCGGCGGTGTCTCCCAAGCGCCCTGGGACACGCTGAACCTGGGCGACCATGTGGGCGACGATGCCGCGCAGGTGGCCGCCAACCGGCGCATCCTGCGCGACGCCACGGGCGCGCAGCCGGTTTTCATGCAGCAGCCGCACGGCACCGACTGCGTCGATCTCGACCGCCTCGACGGCCCTGCGCCGCGGGCCGACGCCTGCTGCACCACCCGCGCCGGTCTCGCCTGCACCGTGATGGTCGCCGACTGCCTGGCGGTGTTCCTGTGCGATGTGCGCGGCGAGGCGGTGGCGGTCGCGCATGCCGGCTGGCGCGGGCTGGCGGGCGGGGTGCTCGAGTCCTGCGTCGGCGGGCTGCGCGCGCGGCTGGCCGATCGCCGGACACCGCTGCTGGCCTGGCTCGGTCCCTGCATCGGACCGGATGCGTTCGAGGTTGGCGACGAGGTGCGGCAGGCTTTCGTCGCCACCGACCCGCACGCGCAGGCCTGTTTTCGTCCGGGTGCCATCCCGGGCAAGTGGTGGGCCGACCTGGCAGGGCTGGCGCGGCGACGCCTGCGGTCGGCGGGAGTCGAAGCGCTGTACGGCAACGACGCCACACCGGCCTGGTGCACCGTCGGCGACGCCTCACGGTTCTTTTCGCACCGGCGCGATGCCGTCCGTCTCGGCAGCACCGGGCGGATGGCCGCGAGCATCTGGCGCGAGGCCTGACGCGGCGGCCTGCGCGTCCCGGGTCTGCGCGTCGTGCTGCAGGGCTTCACGCCGGCGCAGTGCGCGCCGGCGAGCCGGGCCGAGCATCAGGTACAGCACCAGCGCCACCGGCAAAAGCCCGTACAGCACGAAGGTGACGAGGGCACCCAGCAGGGTTCCGTTGCTGGCCGTGGCTTCCGCCACCGCCATCATCGAGGCCACATAGACCCAGGCGATTACCACGAGGTACATACAATGATTTTGCGTGCATCATGATCACGCCGACACGAGTGTTGCCACCGTCGAACGCGACCCCAGCCAGGCTTTGCGCAGATGAAGAGACATATGGATTCTGAACCCACCCGTCCCCAGGCCAGCGCCGCCACGATGCCGCAGGCCGCCCAGGAAACTCTCGGGCAGATGCAGCGATGGTGGCAAACGGCGCTGTCCGGCCCGGCGGCCCAGCCGGCCGGCCTGCCGCGCATCGACCCCGGCAAGCTCCAGTCGATCCAGCGCGACTACCTGCAAGGCCTGGCCGAACTCGGCACGCCTCCCGTCGCAGCCACCCCCTTGCCCGACCGGCGTTTTGCCGGCGAGGCCTGGCAGCACAACCAGATGGCGAGTTTCGCGGCCCGCGCCCACCTGCTCAACAGCCGTGCCATGGCGGCGCTGGCCGATACCGTTCAGGCCGACGCCAAGACCCGCGAGCGCATCCGTTTTGCGGTCGAGCAATGGTCGGCGGCGGTGGCGCCCAGCAATTTTCTGGCGCTCAACGCCGACGCGCAGCAGAAGGCGCTGGAGACCGAGGGCCGCAGCATCGCGCAGGGCCTGCAGAACCTGGCTGCCGACCTGCGCCGCGGCTATGTCAGCCAGACCGACGAACAGCAGTTCGAGGTGGGCCGCAACGTGGCGACCACCGAGGGCGCGGTGGTGTTCGAGAACCCGCTGTTCCAGCTGATCGAATACAGGCCGCTGACCGACAAGGTGTTTGCCCGGCCGCTGCTGCTGGTGCCGCCGTGCATCAACAAGTTCTACATCCTGGACCTGCAGCCGGCCAACTCCTTCATTCGCCACGCGGTCGCGTCGGGCCACCGCACCTTCGTCATCAGCTGGCGCAATCCGGACGCGTCGCTGGGCTCGGCCACCTGGGACGACTACATCCAGGACGCCGTCATCCGCGCCATCCACGAAGTGCAGGAGATCAGCCGCAACAAGACGATCAACACGCTGGGCTTCTGTGTCGGCGGCACCATGCTGGCCACCGCGCTGGCGGTGCTGGCGGCGCGCGGCGAAAAACCCGCCGAATCGGCCACGCTGCTGACCACTTTCCTGGATTTCAGCGACACCGGCGTGCTGGATATCTTCATCGACGAGCAGGCGGTGCACTCGCGCGAAGTCGGCATCGGCAAGGGCGGCTTGCTGCGCGGCCAGGAACTGGCGTCCACCTTCAGCTTTCTGCGCCCCAACGAGCTGGTGTGGAACTACGTGGTCGGCAACTACCTGAAGGGCGAGACACCGGCGCCCTTCGACCTGCTGTACTGGAACAGCGACGCGACCAACCTGCCCGGGCCTTTCTATGCCTGGTACCTGCGTAACGCCTACCTCGAGAACCGCCTTTGCCGCCCGGGCGCGGCCACGGTGTGCGGCCAGCCGGTCGACCTGGGGCTGCTCGACATGCCGGTCTACGTCTATGGATCGCGCGAAGACCACATCGTGCCGGTCGGCGCCAACGGCGGCGGCGCCTATGCGTCCACGCAATTGTTGTCGGGGCCGCGCCGTTTCGTGATGGGCGCATCCGGCCACATCGCCGGGGTCATCAACCCGCCGGCCAAGAAAAAGCGCAGCCACTGGCTGCGCGAGGACGGCTCCCTGCCGCCCACGCTCGCCGGCTGGCTGGAACAGGCCGAGGAGCACCCCGGCAGCTGGTGGGACGACTGGACCGCCTGGCTCTCCGGCCACGCCGGCCGCAAGGTGGCCGCGCCGCGCGACTACGGCGACGCCGCCCATCCCGTCATCGAAGCGGCTCCGGGACGCTATGTCAGGGCCAAGGCCTGACCGCACATCGACCCCGCCGCCCCCTTTATTCTTAATTTCATCGCCAGGAGCAACTACCCATGGAAGACATCGTCATCGTCGCCGCCACGCGCACCCCGGTCGGCAAGTTCGGCGGCTCGCTCGCCAAGATTCCGGCGACCGAACTCGGCAGCATCGTGATCCGCGAACTGCTTCGGCGCTCCGGCGTCGGCGCCGACCAGATCGGTGAAGTGATCATGGGCCAGGTTCTGGCCGCCGGCGCCGGCCAGAACCCGGCGCGCCAGGCGCTGCTCAAGGGCGACATCCCGCGCGAGGTGCCGGGCCTGACCATCAACGCGGTCTGCGGCTCCGGCCTGAAGGCCGTGATGCTGGCGGCACAGGCCGTGGCCACCGGCGACAGCGACATCGTCATCGCCGGCGGGCAGGAGAACATGAGCGCCTCGCCGCACATCCTGCCCAACTCCCGCGACGGCCAGCGCATGGGCGACTGGAAACTGGTCGACACCATGATCGTGGACGGCCTCTGGGACGTCTACAACCAGTACCACATGGGCATCACCGCCGAGAACGTCGCCAAGCAGTACGGCATCACCCGCGAGCAGCAGGACGCACTGGCGCTGGCCAGCCAGCAAAAGGCCGCTGCCGCGCAGGACGCCGGCCGCTTCACCGACGAGATCGTCCCGGTGTCGATTCCCCAGCGCAAGGGCGACCCGGTGGTCTTCTCGGCCGACGAATTCATCAACCGCAAGACCAGCGCCGAAGCCCTGGCCGGCCTGCGTCCCGCCTTCGACAAGGCCGGCGGCGTGACCGCGGGCAATGCGTCCGGCATCAACGACGGCGCGGCCGGGGTGATGGTGATGACCGCCAAGCGCGCCGCCGCCCTGGGGCTGACGCCGCTCGGCCGCATCGCCAGCTACGCCACCGCCGGCCTCGACCCGTCCATCATGGGCATGGGCCCGGTTCCTGCTTCCACCAAGGCCTTGCAGCGCGCGGGCTGGAAAGCCGCCGACCTCGACCTGCTCGAGATCAACGAGGCCTTCGCGGCCCAGGCCTGCGCGGTCAACAACGAAATGGGATGGGACACTTCCAAGGTCAACGTCAACGGCGGGGCGATCGCCATCGGTCACCCCATCGGCGCATCGGGCTGCCGGATTCTCGTCACGCTGCTGCACGAAATGCAAAAGCGCGACGCGAAGAAGGGCATCGCCTCGCTGTGCATCGGCGGCGGCATGGGGGTTGCCCTCACTATCGAGCGCTGAGTTTCATCGACACTACGTTTTTGCCGCGTGCCCTCCAGCGTGCGGCGCCCCTAACCAATAAGATTCAGGAGAGTGACCCATGGGCCAGAAAGTGGCTTACGTAACCGGCGGCATGGGCGGTATCGGTACCGCCATCTGCCAGCGCCTGCACAAGGACGGCTTCAAGGTCATCGCGGGCTGCGGCCCCACGCGTGACTTCGACAAGTGGCTGGCCGCACAGAAGGCGCTGGGCTTTACCTTCTACGCGTCCGTAGGCAATGTCGGCGAATGGGATTCCACCGTCGAGGCCTTTTCCAAGGCCAAGGCCGAACACGGCAGCATCGACGTGCTGGTGAACAACGCCGGCATCACACGCGACCGGATGTTCCTCAAGATGACCCGCGACGACTGGGACGCGGTGATCGAAACCAACCTCAACAGCATGTTCAACGTCACCAAGCAGGTGGTGGGCGACATGGTCGAAAAGGGTTGGGGCCGCATCATCAACATCAGCTCGGTCAACGGCGTGAAGGGGCAGGCCGGCCAGACCAACTACTCGGCCGCCAAGGCCGGCATGCATGGTTTCTCGATGGCGCTTGCGCAGGAAATGGCCACCAAGGGCGTGACCGTCAACACGGTCAGCCCCGGCTACATCGGCACCGACATGGTGAAGGCGATTCGCCAGGACGTGCTCGACAAGATCGTCAGCACCATTCCGGTCAAGCGGCTGGGCGAACCCGACGAGATCGCTTCCATCATCGCCTGGCTGGCGTCCCACGAGGGCGGCTACACCACCGGCGCCGAATTCGCGGTCAACGGCGGCCTGCACATGCACTGATTTCGCGACGCTTCGGCGCCGCATTCGGGCCCGCCGCTTGGCGGGCTTTTTTTTGGCCGCATCGGATTGGAACGGATGCCAAAGCCTCGGTAAATTCCCTTAAGGCCCGCAGCCGCGACCGTGAATTTCGGCGGCTGCGGTAAGCGCAGCGGATATAACGAAGCGAAACCATTTATTTCCACTCTCCAGATCCAGAAGACAAACCGACCGATGCCCCATAACGTATCCCTCATCAACACCATCGCGGCGGGCCTTGGCCTGGCGCTCATCCTGGGCTTCCTGGCCGTCAAGGTCCGCTTGCCGGCCCTGGTGGGCTACCTGCTGGCGGGCGTCATCATCGGCCCGTTCACACCGGGTTTCGTGGCCGACGCCGAGATCGCCGCCCAGCTGTCGGAAATCGGCGTGATGCTGCTGATGTTCGGCGTGGGCCTGCATTTCTCGCTGGACGACCTGCTGGCGGTCCGGCGAATAGCGTTACCCGGTGCCCTGGTACAGATATTGGCGGCGACGCTGATGGGGATGGGCCTGGCCTGGTTCTGGGACTGGTCCCTGGGTGCGGCGCTGGTGTTCGGGCTGGCCCTGTCGGTGGCCAGCACGGTGGTGCTGCTGAGGGCGCTGGAAACCTTGAACCTGCTCGACTCCTACACCGGCCGCGTGGCGGTCGGCTGGCTGGTGGTCGAAGACCTGGTGATGGTGCTGGTGCTGGTGCTGCTGCCGCCGCTGGCCGGCGTGCTGGGCGGCAACGGCGGCGGCGCCGACCTGCCCACGCTGTTCAAGACCATCGGCCTGACGCTGCTGCAGGTGGGCATCTTCGTGGCGCTGATGCTGGTGGTGGGCCGCCGCGTCTTCCCCTGGATCCTGTGGCAGATCACCCGCACCGGATCGCGTGAACTGTTCACCCTGTGCGTGGTGGCGGCGGCGGTCAGCATCGCCTTCGGCGCGGCCGCGCTGTTCGGCGTGTCTTTCGCGTTGGGCGCCTTCTTCGCCGGCATGGTGATGCGCGAGTCCGAGTTCAGCCACCGCGCCGCCGAGGAGTCGCTGCCCCTGCGGGACGCCTTCGCCGTGCTGTTCTTCGTGGCCGTCGGCATGCTGTTCGACCCGCACGTTCTGGTCGAGCGCCCGTTCCAGGTGCTGGCCGTGGTGGCGGTGATCGTCGTCGGCAAGTCGCTGGCCGCAGCCGGCCTGGTGCTGCTGTTCCGCTACCCGCTGCAGATGGCCCTGACCATCTCCGCCAGCCTGGCGCAGATCGGCGAGTTCTCCTTCATCCTGGTGGCGCTGGGCGCCTCGCTGGGACTGCTGCCGCCGGAAGGCCAGAGCCTGGTGCTGGCCGGCGCGCTGATCTCCATCGCCATCAATCCGCTGGTGTTCGGCCTGACTTCGCCGGTCCGCAATTTCCTGCTGGCGCGCTCGGCCTACGCCCGCAAGCTCGAACAGCGCGACGACCCGCTGGCCGAGCTTCCGATGGGCACGCACGCACGCTACCTGTCGAGCCAGGTGGTGCTGGTGGGCTACGGCAGGGTCGGTCGGCGCATCGCCGCCGCGCTGGCCACCCAGGGCCTGCCCTATGTGATCGCCGACGAAAACCGCGAGATCGTCGAACGGCTGCGCGCGGACGGCATCGCCGCGGTGTCGGGCAATGCGGCGGAGCCGTCGGTGCTGATCCAGGCGCATATCGCCCGGGCCCGCATGCTGGTCATCGCGGTGCCGGAGTCGATGGACATCCGCCAGATGATCGAGACCGCCCGCACGCTCAACCCCGCAATCGAGCTGGTGGTGCGCAGCCACAACGAGGACGAAGCCCGCCTGCTGGAAAAGGAAACAGCCGGCACGGTGTTCATCGGCGAACAGGAGCTGGCGCAGGCGATGGTGCGGCACGTGCTGGAACGGGCAGCCAAGCCCGCTACCGGCGGCGGCAGCGGCGCGCACGCCTGACGGACCTTCGCCCGGCCGCCGAGCCGGGCGTGAGCGTTCGGGGCCTCAGTCGAGGTCTTCGATCACCAGGGTGCGGTAGCGCTGCGCCAGCGAGAAGGGGACGCGGCGCGCGACCTCCATCAGGCGCTCGGTGTCCTCCCGCGAGTCCGACACCACCACCAGCCCGTGGTGGCCCTTGCGCGCCAGCGCCTCGAAGGAGCGCACGGTGGCGGCCTCGGTGCCGACCGAGGGCAGGGGGATGTCGGCGCCGTCTTCCGATGGCGCGATCTGTCCCAGCACCGTGGCGGGCGACAGGCTCATCACCCGCTCCGACTCGAAGCCGGCTTCGGCGACCAGGCTCTCGCCGGTGCGCGCGGCATCGGCCGGCTCCGGAAACATGATCACCACATGGCCGGTGGGATAGAACACCCCGCCCATCGTGCGCATCTTCTCGTCGAGTACGAACTCTCTCATCGCCGGCTCCTTTTCTTCGCGCCCGGAGGGGCGCTGCTGCCGGCGGAGCTTAGGCGGCGTCGGCGGGCCGGGGTGTAGGACAAGAAATCAATATTCTTCCAGCCGCAACGCGGGCACGTTGGCGACCCGGCCGATGCCTTCGAGCCGCGTGAGGATGCGGCGCGCGAAGAAGCTGTCCGGGCTGTCCGGCTCCATGGCCGCGAAGATCAGGTTGCCCAGCGGTTGCGACAGCGGCACGTAGAAGCCGCCCTGCGCCACGTCGGCCAGTGCGCGGTTGACGGTCACGTCGACCAGCACCGCGCCGCGCGCCGTGTCTTCGCGGCGGGCGGTTTCGCGGTAGGTGTCGAGCAGCAGCGAGGCCGGCTCGGCCACCCGCATCACCTGCACGCCGGCATCGCGCAGGCGGTCGACGGCGTCGTACGAAGCCGCGTCCAGCCAATAGCCGCAAGGCCGGCGGCGGCTGCTGACGGTACGCGGCACCAGGTAGGAGTTCCACTCGGCGTCCAGGGGGCGGTCGGCGCCGGTTTCGGGGTCGAGCAGGGTGACGGTGCGGCGCTGCGTGGTCGGCAGGGTTTCGATGACGGCATCGGTGCGGCAGGCCATCGAGGCCACGTCGCGGTCGACGAACTCGCGCAGCTTGCGCAGCTCATCGGCCTTGCCGGCCGCGCCCTGCAGCACACCCGACAGCGCCACCACCTGGCTGTGCACCCGGCGCTGCAGGTGCAGGCGGCCGAGACCCTGGCCGCGGCTGGCGATCATCAGGCTGACGACGTTCTTCAGCCCCTCGGCGTTGCGCAGTTCGCCGGCCAGCGCGCCGCCCATGGTCAGCTTGCGGTCGGCGGCGTCGTCGGAAGCGGTAAAGAACCAGTCCTGGCTGATGCCGCTGCGCTCCAGGGCGGCGCTGGTGGGGCGGCGCAGCCATTCCTCGGCTGCCTTGGTGATGAATTCGGGCTCGTTGGCGGGCGTGCCGTATTGCAGCAGCACGTCGGCGCGCTGCACCGCGTTGAACTTCTCGGTGAAGGCGCGGCTGACCGCGTATTCGCGCGAGTCGACCACCACGGCCGGGCGGAAATCGCGTACCAGCCGCGCCAGCGCGCGGGCCTCCGGCGTGCGCAGCACCAGGTGGTCGCGGGCCAGATCGGTGCCATCGGTGGTCAAGGGGCTGCCAGCGGCGGCGCCGTCCGGGTTGAGGCGCGGCACCACGATCAGGTTGATACGGCCCAGCAGCGGTTGCAGCAGGCCCTGGGCGGCTTCCCGCGCGATGACCAGCAGCGCTTCGGCGCTGGCCGGTTCGTCGCCGTGCTGCTGGCCGACCAGCACCACGGTGGGCCGGCCGTCGGCCAGAAGGGTGCTCGCCTCGGTGTTGGCCGAGCGGGTCAGGACCAGCGCTTCCAGCGCTTCGCCGCGCTGCGAGCTGCCCAGGTGGAACAGGCCGGAGCGAACGTCGCCCCGCCCGGTGGCGCTGGCCAGGCCGTTGAGCCAGGTGCGCAGTTCGGCGTTGCTGGTGTAGGTGTCGCGACCGTCGGCCAGGCCGGGCGTGGCATAGCGCACGGTGGGCGCCGGAAACCTCGCGGCCACGGCCGGGCCGTAGGGCGCGAGGTCGGCCACCGGCGGGGGCGGCGGCACTGCCGCGCCCTCCTGCGGCGGCAGGCCGGGCGTCATCGCATCGGGCGGTCGGATCGGGTTGACCGTGACGCCGGGCGCCATGTCCACCACCGGCGGCGCGCTCGGCTGCAAGGGGTTTTGCGCCTGCGGCCGGATCGGCTGGCCGCCGGGCTGGCCGTCGGACCAGGTCGGCAGCGGGGTCGACTGGCAGGCGGCCAGCAGCAGGGCCAGCGCCGCACTGGCCGCCAGGGACAAGCGCGGGCCGCTCTTGGGGGCTGCGGACTCGGATGGCAGGTTTCTCGGCGGGCGCATGCGGTTCTCCTCGGGACGCGATTTTCTGGCACACGCGGCGGGCGCCGCGTCGTTGGGCGAGGATATTAAAACCCGGCCGCGACCGGCGTCGTTACAGGACGCCAGGGCCGCGCGGCGGTCGGCGCCCGGTGCGGCGGGGTCCGGATCAAAAACGCCGGGCGCTGACGACCGCCGCCACGCACAGCGCGGCCGCCGCGCAGGCCAGCGCCGCGCCGAAGCCGTGTGTCAGGTCGAACAGGGCGCCCGCCAGCAGCGGGCCGGCGATCTGGCCGGCGCTGTAGACGATGGTCAGGTGCGCCACCAGGTTCTTGCCGGTCTCCCGGGCGATGCGCTGGGCCGCCGGCATGACGATGGTCACCACCCCGAGGAAGGTGCCGCCGACCAGTGCCGCGCTGAGCATGTGGGCCGCCGCCGAGCCGGAAGCCAGCGGAAGCACCACTCCGAATGCCTGCAGCAGCAGGTTGACCGTCAGCGCGCGGGCGCTGCCCCAGCGCAGGCGCAGCCGGTGCCAGAGGTAGCAGGACGGCGCCGCGCTCAGGCCGAACAGGGCCCAGGTGTGCGCCGGGTCGGTTCCCGGCAGCGCCTTGGCCATCAGCAGCGGCAGGTAGGTGGCGGTGACGATGTAGCCGAAGCCGGCCAGGCCGTAGACCAGCGTCAGCGCGCCGCGCCCCACCGGCGAGGAGCATGCGGCGACCGGAGCCGCGGCCTCGGGCGCCTCGCCGCCCTCGCGCAATCCGCGCAATCCGGCCAGCCCGACGACTGCGGCGGCACCGGCCAGCAGCCACCATAGCCCGTGGCTCTGCAGCCCGGCGGCCACGCCGCCGACCAGCAATTCGGCCGACACCGCGATGCCCACCCCGACGCCGCCGTAGAGCAGCGGCACGCCGTGGGCGTGCTTGCGGTGTTCGAGCAGCCAGACCGACGCCGCCACCATCGTGAGCGCGCTGAAGACGCCCGCCAATCCGCGCACCGCGACGATCAGCGCGGTCGTGTCGGTCGCGCCCAGCACGGCCAGGCAGGCGACGGTGCCGGCGAGCGCCAGGATGCTGGCGGCCCGCGCGTTGTGGGCCCGGGTGCGCAGCGCCAGGATCGCTCCCAGCAGGTAACCCGCGTAGTTGGCCGACGCGGCCAGGCTTCCCGCCGCCACGCCGATGACACCTTCCGCGACCATGTGCGGATACAGGGCGGTGAACGAAAACCGCCCCACGCCCATGCCCACCGCCATCAGCAGGGCCGCGTGCAGGGCCGGCCGCAGGTCGGGAAGGGGCTGCCGTGCGGCGCGGTTCATGGCGTTACCGCCCGGGGCAGCGCCTGGCGAAAGGCATCGAACAGCGGACCGCCGTAGCCGGCTCGGGTCGCCAGCCAGGTGACGGCCCGGCACACCGGCAGGGCGCGCAGGCCGGCGGGCACCGTCGCCAGATCGAGCACGCTGCGCGGCAGCAGCGATACGCAGGTTCCGGCCGCCACCGCCGCCACCATCGCGTGATAGGAGCCCATCTCCTGGATCGCCCAGCGCGGGCCGGTGCCGATACCCAGTGCCTGCTCGGAAATGCCCCGGTAGGCGCAGCCCGGCCGAAAGGCGGCCAGGGTGCGGGTGCGCACCTCGGACACCGATGTGGCCTGCTCGTGCGGCGGCAGCAGCAGCAGGAGCTCTTCCGTCCAGACACCCTCGGCCTGCAGGCCCAGTGCCGCCAGGGCCGGTGCGGCGTCGAGGCCCGCCGGCAGGGCGACGAAGGCGCAGTCGAGGCGGCCGATGCGCAGGCTGTCCAGCAGGCCCTGCGAGGCGCCGGTCGTCACCTCGAGCCGCACGTCGGGACGGTCCCTGGAGAAGGCGGCCAGCGGGGCGGGAAGGCGGCTGGCCGCCGTGCTCTCCATGCTGCCGATGCGCAGCGTGCCGCTGTCGTGCGCGCCGGCTACCACCTGCCGGGCCTCTGCTTCCAGCGCCAGCAACCGCTGCGCATAGCCCAGGAAGCGTTCGCCGGCGGTGGACAGGTGCAGGCGTTTGCCCGGGCGAACGAACAGCTCGGCGCCCAGGTCGGCTTCCAGGTTCTGGATGCGGGTCGTGACGTTGGAGGGCACGCGGCCGAGCTTCGCCGCTGCCTGCGTGATGCCGAGTTCGGCAGCCACTGCGCAAAAAATCTTCAACGATTCGAAATCCATCCGGCGCCTGTCGTTCTTGATGTAAGAATTAAGGACGGATATTATTTCGTTAAAGAGAATATTGGTAGCCCCCGCGCTGCAAACACCACAGGACTGAAATGAGCCAGCCTTCCCCGATCCTCGAGCGCCTGCGCGCGGTTCCGCTGATCCAGGCGCCCATGGCCGGCGTGTCCACGCCGGAACTCGCTTCGGCGGTGTGCGAAGCCGGCGCGCTCGGCTCCATCGCCATCGGCGCCGGCACGGTCGAGCAGGGGCGCGGCTCGATCCGCAAACTGCGTGCGCTGACGGCGAGGCCTTTCAACGTGAACGTCTTCTGCCATGCACCCGCCGTGCCGGACGCGGCACGCGACGCCGCATGGCTCGGTCATCTGAAGCCCTTGTTCCAGGGCCTGGGCGGCGAGGCGCCGGTGGCGCTGACCGAGATCTACAAGAGCTTCGTCGCCGACGGCGAGGCGGTCGAAATGCTGCTGGCCGAGCGACCGGCGGTCGTCAGCTTCCATTTCGGCCTGCCGTCCGCCGACGTGGTCCGGGCGCTGAAGCAGGCCGGCATCTTCACCATGGCGACCGCCACCCGCACCGAAGAGGCCGCACGGATCGCCGAGGCCGGCGTCGATGCCCTGGTCGCGCAGGGCATCGAGGCCGGCGGCCATCGCGGCATGTTCGATCCGGAGGCGGAGGACCAGGCGCTGCCCACCGCCGTCCTGGTGCGCCTGCTGGTCCGCGATTTCGATCTGCCGGTGATCGCTGCCGGCGGCGTCATGGACGGCCGCGGTATCCGCGCCGTGCTGGACCTGGGCGCGACGGCGGCGCAACTGGGCACGGCTTTCATCCTGTGCCCCGAGTCCGCCGCCCAGCCGGCCTACCGTGCGGCGCTGAAAAGCGAGCGGGCCGCCCGCACCCGGATCACCTCGGCCATTTCGGGTCGCCCGGCGCGGGGGCTGGTCAACCGCTTCATGGAACATGGCGAGGCCGACTCGAGTCCGCGACCATCCGCCTATCCGGTCGCCTACGACGCCGGCAAACAGCTGCACGCCCTGGCCGTGGCGACCGGCGTGGACGCGTTCGCCGCGCAGTGGGCGGGGCAGGGCGCCCCGCTGGTCCGCGAGCTGCCGGCGGCAGACCTGGTCGCGCTGCTGCGGGCCGAGATGGCGGGCTGACCACGGCCGGCCAGCGATGGTCGCGCCCGCCTCAGGCGGCCTGCCGCATCTCGCCCATCGCCGCTTCCAGGTGCGCGGCGAACGCATGCGCGATCACCGGCAGGTGACGACCCGCCAAGCTCGCCAGCACCAGCTGGCCTCGCGGAAAGCCCCGGTCCTCGATCTCCCGGGCCACCACTTCGCCGTGGTCGCTGATCGCCCCGACAGCCACCTGGAAGGAGATCGCCTGTTCGTGGTGCAGGTAGTAGCGCAGGAACTCGAAGCTGTTGCTCTCGATGAGCGGCTTCAGCTTGACCGAGCTGCGCACCATGAACCGCTCCAGCATTTGCCGGCCCGCCGTGTTGCCCTCCGGCAGCGCGACCGGGTATTCGGCGCAGTCGCGCAGCCGCAGGCCTTGCGCGCGGGTCGCCAACGGATGGGTGCGGTGCATCAGGGCCAGCAGCTTCTGCTCCGACACGGCCAGGCGGGTGACGTCCGGCTCGGGCGCCAGGTTGAAGACCAGCGCCAGGTCGGACTCGTAGGCGCGCAGGGTGGCCAGGGCGTGCACATGGTCGCCGACGTGCACGTCGAAGGCCACCTCCGGATGGCTCTTGCGAAAGCCCGCCACCGCCCGCGGCAGCAGCGTGGACACCACCGCCTGGCTGACCACCAGCCGCACCTTGCCGCGCCGCAGCCCCTTCAGCTCCTCGATCTGCGACCGCACCTGGTCCAGCTCCGTGCTGCGGGCGCGCACGTAGCGGATGAACAGCTCGCCCGCGGCGGTCAGGCGCATGCCGCGCGGCAGTCGTTCGAACAGCGGGGTGTCGAGTTCCTCCTCGATGTCCTGCAGGCGCCGGTTCACCGCCGACGCGGCCACGTGCAGCCGCTCGGCCGCCTTGGCGATGGAGCCGGCGCGGGCGATCTCGTCGATGTACCGCAGGAAACGCAGGTGGTTCATGGCGACCGTTCTCCCGGGCCGGCGCTCAGCAGCAGCCGGTCCAGGCGCTGCGACGGTAGAACGGCCCGAGGTCTTCGGCCATGTCGTCGAGCACCTGCTTCCAGGCCGGCACGCCGGCATCGGCGGCGATGCGGGCACGCATGGTGTCGATCAGCTGCGCCCGGACGGCCGGTTCGTCGATGCCCAGCACGCGGCCTGACGCCACCACCTGGCGGCCGCCCACGTAGACATCGCCGACGTGCAGCGCGCTGCCCCGCGCCAGCAGCAGGTCGAGGGGATCGACGGGCAGCAGGCTGTCGTCGTCGAGCCGGTCCCAGTCCAGCACCACGATGTCGGCGTCGGCGCCTTCCCGCAGCGTGCCGGCCAGGGGGTTGTCGGTGCCGGTCACGCAGCGCGGGCCGTTGCGCGCCGCGAACGACCAGAGCTGTGCGCGGTCCATGTCGACATCGAAGCCCCAGCCCCGGTGCAACTGGTAGGCCAGCCGCAGTTCGCGGATCGGGTCGTCGTCCTCGTTCACGCCCGTGCCGTCCAGGCCCAGGGCGATCAGGCAGTTTTGCCGCAGCATCTCCGGCACCGGCGCGATGCCCGATTTGAGGTACAGGTTGGAACTGGTGTTGACCGCGATGGTGACGCCCCGCTCGGCGAGCAGGGCCAGTTCGTCCGGCCGCGCGTGCACGCAGTGGGCGAGGGTCAGCCGCGGGCTGAGCAGGCCGATGCTGTCGAGGTACCGCACGATGCCCTGCGGGTGCGCGACATCGGCCCACTGGCGCTGGTAGCGCGTTTCGAGCAGGTGCATGTGCACCGGCCGGCCGGAATCGGCGGAGCCCCGGGCGACGGCTTCGAGCAGCGCCGGGCTGCACCACTGCACGCCGTTGGGTCCGTACTGCACCTTGAAATGTTCGCCGAAACCGCCGCCCTCGGCCATGGCCGCGACTTCGTCGACCAGCGCCATCTGCGCCTCGACGCCGGCCGGCTGCACGGCCATGCGTGCCGATACCGCGTCGCGGATGCCCGGCCGCAGCGCGGCCAGCATGGTCGGGTTGTCGCAATAGCCGATCGGGTGCCGGTCGCGCATGGAGACCGCGAAGCCGACGCGGTTGCCGACGTCTTTCGCGGCGCGGGCGATGGCCTCCGCTTCCTGCACATAGGGCATGCCGCCCTGCACGCGGGTGTAGTGGCACATCAGGTTGGCGGTGCCGTGCCGCACCGAGCGCGCGAACGCCGCCGCCGCGTTCAGGTAGGGGTCGGCGCCGGGCAGCAGGCCTAGGAACGGCAGCCAGGTCTCCAGCGGTTTTTCGAAGGCGCCGACCGTCGCGCTGCGGAAGTAGCGCCCGTGGTCATGGGCGTTGGTGAATGCGGGCAGGGCCAGACGTCGTGGGCCGGCGGCCGCTTCGGGCAAGTCCTGCACCGACTCGATCCTGCCGTCTCGCACGGTCACCCGCGAAGCGCTTCGCGCGCGGGTGTCGCCGGGGTGGGTCAGCACCCCTGAAAAATCCAGCTGCATCATGAATTCCGATCCTTATTTCAAAGTGATCTGCCGTTCCGCCAGTGGCGGCAGGAAGCGTCGGTCGAACACCTCGCTCGTCTTGGGGATCCGCGGCAGGCCGACCGCGGCATCGAGCTGGCCGATGGAGCGTTCCAGGCGCTGCTGGTCGACATCGCCGACCCCCACCTTCATCGTCTCCGGCGTCACGATCAGGGTTTTCATCGCGTAGACCAGCCGGCGCTTTTCGAGCTCCCTGTTGATCATCGGCTCGCGTTTGGCCAGCGCCTCGATGGCGGCGTCCGGGTCGGCGGCCGCGTCTCGCAGCCCCTGGTTGACGGCCCGCACCAGGCCGGCGACCACCTCCGGCTTCTCCTTGAGCAACTTCGGCGCGACCATCAGGCCGTTGCCGTAGAGCTCGATGCCGAAGTCGGCGTAGTCGAACCAGCGGATGTCCTTGTCGGGGTCTTGGCGAAGCGTCACCAGGTTCATGTAGCTCGTCACGGTAAAGACGGCGGCGGCGTCCACCTGGTCCTTGAGCAACATCTGTTCCTGCAGGTTGGGGGCCATGTTCATCCAGGTCACCTTGCCGGCGTCGATCCTGTTCTTGGCGGCCAGCACCGGGAACAGCTTCATCGCCGAGCCGCCGGCCGGCGAGCCGATGGACTTGCCCTCCAGGTCCTTCAGCGACCGGATGGGCGAGGTCGCCTTGGTCATGATCGCGAAGGGCGGGCGGTTGTACAGCATGTAGACCATTACCGGCACCTGCCCGGCGTTCATCGCCGAGGCCTGCACGATGGCGTTGAAGTCGCCCACGGCCACCTGGTAGGTGCCGGTCACGACCTTGGTCACCGCGGTCGCCGAGCCGTCGCCCTGGTCGATGCTCAGGTCGATGCGTTCGCGGGCGAAATAGCCGCGATCCTGGGCCAGGAAGTACCAGGCGTGGATGCCCTGCATCTTCCAGTCGAGCACCATCTTGAGCGCGGTGGTTTCCTGGGCCCGGGCGGGCAGGCCGGCCAGCGCCAGGGGTGTCAGTGCAGCCGCGACCAGCGCACGGCGAATTTTCGAGAATTTCACGGGGGTTCTCCAAGAAGCCGCGACAGGGCAGGCGCCCCGCCATGGACCAACCACGCAGGCGACGTGCCAGGTGCCCATGCCGACCGATGCCTTTTGACGGGCCGATCGATGCCGCAGCGGCATTCGGCCGGCCACCGGGCGGCGCGGGTGGAGAGATGCCGAAACGGCAGCGCCAGGGACGTTATTCGGCACCGGACGGCATGGCATTCCGGCACGCCGGGTGCATGGATGCAGGCCATGAATCGCAAGACATCGCCGATCGAAGCCTCCGTGCCGCAATCCGGTGCGCCCACGGCGAATACTGGTGCATCGCCCATTCCCGGTGCACCCGCCGGCAGCACTTTCGGCCCCGCCGCGCACAACGCCTGGACACGGGATGCGCGCGGCGTCAGCCTGGTGCGCCGGCCGTTGGCACCCCGGCCCTTGCGCATCGATGCCGAACCGCAATCGATCGAAATCGACATGGCGCGCAGTGCGCTGGTCGTCGTCGACATGCAGAACGATTTCTGCCATCCCGAGGGCTGGTTCGCGCAGAAAGGCCGGGGCGTCAAGGCGACCCGCAAGCCCATTCCCGTGCTGCAGGGATTGCTGCCCGCCTGGCGCAGCGCCGGCGGCGCGGTCGTCTGGCTCAACTGGGGCATCCGCGCCGACCGCCTGAACCTGAGCCCGACGATCCAGTTCAAGGGCAAGCGCTCGGCCGAAGGCGTGGGCTACGCGGAGGTGTCGCCCCTCGACCGCGGCCCGTCGCTGGTGCGCGACGGCTGGGGCGCGCAGGTGGTCGAGGAACTACCGGTCGAGCCGACCGACATCACCGTGCTCAAGCACCGGCTCTCGGGCTTCTGGGACAACGAGCTCGACACGGTGCTGCGGCAGCAGGGCGTCACCACCTTGCTCTTCGCGGGCGTCAACACCGACCGCTGCGTGTTTTCGACCCTGCAGGACGCCGGTTTCCTGGGCTACGACTGCGTGCTGCTGTCGGACGCCTGCAGCACCGGCTCGCCGGCCTATGTGTCGCGGGCCATCCATTTCATCGTCCAGCAGCTCCACGGTTTCACGGCCACGGCCGAGGCCTTGCTGACATCCCTGGCCGAGGCCGCGCGGCCGAAGCCATCCAAAGCAACCCCGAGGAAATCGACATGACCAAGCCACCCCGCCGTCGCTGGCTCGCCGCCGGTGCCCTGATCGCCGCCGGCCTGCTCGCCGCCGCGCCGGTCTCCGCCATCGCGCAGACCAAGATCCGGTTCGTGCTGAACTGGAAATACCAGGGCCCGCAGGCCTGGTTCTTCCTGGCGCAGGACAAGGGCTACTTCAAGGCCGAGGGCCTGGACGTGGAATTCGACCAGGGCGAGGGCTCGGCCGCGCCGATCGCCAAGGTGGCTTCCGGCGCCTACACCGCCGGCTTCGGCGACATCAACGCGCTGATCGGCCTGGTCGCAAAACGCCCGGCCGAGGCTCCGGTGGCGGTGGACATGCTCTACAACACGCCGCCCTTCACCATCGTGGTGAAGAAGGACAGCCCCATCAAGACGCCCAGGGACCTGGAAGGCAAGACCATCGGCGGCCCGGCCAACGACGGCGCGCTGAAGCTCTTTCCCGTGTTCGCCAAGCTGGCCAAGGTGGACGCGAGCAAGGTGACCCTGACCAACATGGCGCCCAACCTGCGCGAGCAGATGCTGATGCGCGGCCAGGTCGATGCGGTCTTCGGCTACGTCAACACCATCCGCTTCAGTGCCCGGCTGGCCGGCATCGATCCGGACACCCAACTGCGCTTCATCAACTATGCCGACCACGGCCTGGACCTGTACTCCAACGCCATCGTCTTCTCGCGCAGCTTCGCCAGGGAGAACCCGGCCGCCGTCAAAGGCTTCCTGAAGGCGCTGAACCGCGCCGTCGCCGAGACCGCCGCCAACCCCGAGGCCGGCATGGACGCGGTGATGAAGCGCGAGCCGCTGCTCAACCGCGCGGTCGAGAAGGACCGCCTGATGGCGACGATCCAGTCCGAAATGAGCCATCCGGAAGTCGCCCGCATCGGCTTCGGCGACGTGGACGAGGCCCGGCTGCAGCGCGCCATCGCGCTGGTCGTCGAGTCCGACCAATTGCCCCGCACCCCGACGGCCGGCGAGGTGTTCGACCGCAGTTTCCTGCCGGCCCGGGCCGACCGTCTCTCCAAGCTCTGAACCCCGAAAACCAAGACATCCCATGGACCTGAACCTGAAGAACAAAGTCACCGTCATCACCGGCCCCGCCAAGGGCATGGGCCGCGCGGTGAGCCTGGCTTTCGCCCGCGAAGGCGCCACCCTGGTGCTGGCCGGCCGCGACACCGGCGCCATCGAACCGGTCGCCGCCGAAGCCCGTGCGCTGGGCGTGCAGGCGCTGGTGGTGGCCTGCGACATGACCGACCCGGCGCAGGCCGAGGCCCTGGCCAAGGCGGCCGTCGATACCTTCGGCCGCATCGACGTGCTGGTCAACGTCGCCGGCGGCTCCGGGCCCATCGGCAAGACCGGCTGGGAAACCACCGCCGACGAGTTCAACGAGATCGTGCAGCTCAACATGACCGGCTGCTTCAACACCATGCGCGCGGTGATGCCGACCATGATCGGCCAGCGCTACGGCAAGGTGGTCAACGTGGGCGGCACCTTCGGCCTGAAGGGCCGCGCCGGCCGCGTCGCGTACTCGGCCTCGAAGTGGGGCCTGCGCGGCATCACCAAGAGCTTCGCGCTGGAAGTCGGCCCGCACAACATCAACGTGAACAACGTGGCGCCGGGCATGGTCGACGGCCCGCGCTTCCGCGAGAAGGTGTGCGCCAACCTGGTCGAAAAGCACGGCATCAGCCTGCAAGAGGCGATGACCAAACACGCCGAGGACTATGCGCTGCGCCGCGTCTCCACCGACGAGGACATCGCCAACGCCTGCCTGTTCATGGCCAGCGACGTGTCCCGCCAGATGACCGGCGTCGACCTGCCGGTCGACGGCGGCTGGGCCGCTCTCTGACTCCCCGAACCCTTCAAGAAAGAACCATCGCCATGTCCAGCCACTTCAAGGAAGTCGACCTCGTCATTCGCGGCGCGAAGGTCGTCTCGCCGGATCAGATCATCGAGGCCTCGGTCGCCATCTCGGGCGAACACATCGTCGCGGTCGGCCACGACGACACCATGCCCCCGGCCCGCCAGGAGATGCGCGCCGACGGCCTGTACCTGCTGCCCGGCGCCATCGACAGCCATGTGCATTTCCGCGACCCGGGTTACCCCGGCAAGGAGACCTGGCGCACCGGCTCGGCCGCGGCGGCCTGCGGCGGCGTGACCACCGTCTTCGAGATGCCCAACACCAACCCGCCGACCAGCACCATCGCGGCGCTGAACCTCAAGCTGAAGGCGGCCGAGTCTTCCTATTGCGATTTCGGCATCCACGGCCTGCTGGGCGACGACACCATCGACCACCTCGAAGAACTGCTGGCCGGCGGCGTCACCAGCTTCAAGGCCTTCGTCGGCAATACCTTCGGCAACCTGCCGTCGCCCACCGACGGCGCGCTGCTGGAAGGCTTCGAGAAGCTGGCGCCGCTGGGCATCCGCACGGTGGTGCATGCGGAGAATTCGTCGATCATGGCGCGCCGCCAGAAGCGCATGGTCGAAGCCGGCCGCCGCGATGTGCACGCCCACCTGGCGGCGCGCCCTTCGGTGTGCGAGATCGAAGCCATCGGCCGGGTGCTGACGCTGGCCGAATGGGCGGGCGCGCGGGTGCACATCGCGCATCACAGCGCGGCCGATTCGCTGTTCGTGATCCGCGCGGCCAAGCTGCGCGGGGTGGATGTCACCGTCGAGACCTGCCCGCAGTACATGCTGCTGAGCACCGACGACTTTCCCCGGCTCGGCGGCGTCATGCGGGTCAACCCGCCGATCCGCGAGAAGCGCCACAACCAGCCGCTGTGGGACGCGCTGCTGGACGGCACCATCGACATGATCGCGACAGACCATGCGCCGCACATGGACGAAGAACAAACCCGCGCCGACATCTTTGCCTGCGACTGCGGCTTTCCCGGCGTCGAGACCCAGATGCCGCTGATGCTGACCGAGGTGAACCGCGGCCGCGCCAGCCTGATGGACTACGTCAAGTGGAGTTCGGTGGCACCCGCCAAGGCATGGGGCATCTACGGCACCAAGGGCGTGATCGCTCCGGGCGCGCATGCCGACATCGCCATCGTCGACCTCGGCCGCTCGGGCGTGCTGAACCAGGGCCGGCTGCAGAGCATCAGCAAGCTCAACCCGTGGAACGGCCGGGCGGTACAGGGCTACCCGCTGCACACCCTCCTGCGCGGCCGTTTCGTGATGCGCGACGGCAAGCTGGTGACCGATGCGGTGGGCTGGGGCAGGTCCGTCAAGGGCATCCAGAAGATGCCGACGCCCAGGCCCCTCAATACCCACCTGTACAGCAGCGCCATCCTCGAGACCCCCGCGGGCGTCGCGCCGCATGCGTTGCCGCAAGGCCATCCGCTGGCCCTGTCCGAAACCGAGGCCGCCTGATGGGCCGGCCCGCCGTCCAGCTTTCGGACGTCACCCTGCGCTACGGCGCGGGCACCATCGCGCTCGACCACACCGACCTGCGGATCGAGCAGGGCGATTTCGTCGCGCTGGTCGGCCCCAGCGGCTGCGGCAAGTCGACCATCCTGAAGCTGGTCGCCGGTCTGCTCGAACCCAGCTCGGGCGGCGTGGTCGTCGGCGGCAGGGAGATGGGCATCATCGGCAAGGACCGCGGCATCGCGCCCGCGTTGCGCATCGGCCTGGCTTTTCAGAACCCGACCATGCTGCCCTGGCTGACCATCCGCGAGAACGTGATGATTCCGCTGAAGATCGTGCCGCCCTTTCGACAGGACTACGCCCGCAAGAAGAAGGGCGAGTTCGCCGAACGCGCCGAAGCGCTGCTCGAAAAAGTGGGCCTGAAGGGCTTCGGCGACAAGCGGCCCTGGCAGCTGTCCGGCGGCATGCTGCAGCGCGCCTCGCTGTGCCGCGCGCTGATCCACGATCCGCAGTTGCTGCTGCTCGACGAGCCTTTCGGCGCGCTCGACCAGTTCACCCGCGAGGAGCTGTGGGACATCATGCAGGCGCTGTGGATGGAGAAGCGGCCCACCGTGCTGCTGGTGACCCACGACCTGCGCGAGTCGGCCTACCTGGCCACCCGCATCTGCGTCATGACCTCGCGCCCGGGCCGCATCCTGGAAGACCGCGAGGTGCCGCTCGCCCGCCCGCGTACGCTGGAGACCAGCTACGCGCCCGAGTTCGCCGCGCTGGTGCAGCAGCTGCGCATGCGCATCGCCGAAGCCCGCACCGGCGCCGACGCCGACGCCGACGCCGACGCCAACGCCAACGTGCACCGCCTGCCCATCAAGACCGCCGAAAGGGTCGCCGCATGACATCGCTTTCGCTGGATGTTTCTCCGCTCAGCCGGCAGCGGCTGCTGTCCGCGGGCGCTCTCGCCGGGTTTTTCCTGCTGTGGGAAATCGCCTGCCTGGCCTTCGGCGTGTCCGACCTGATCCTGCCGCGCCCGAGCCAGATCGCGGTGGTGCTGTGGCAGAAGATGCCGCTGCTCTGGCCGCACACGCTGCAGACGCTGTACACGACCATCGCCGGCTTCGTCATCGGGGTGGTCGCGGGCGTGCTGATCGGCGTGGTCATAGGCTCTTCCAAGACCGCCTACGACGTCGCCTACCCGTTGCTGGTCGGCTTCAGCAGCATCCCCAAGGTGGCGGTGGTGCCGATCTTCGTGGTGTGGTTCGGCGCGGGCACGGTGCCGGCGATCCTGACCTCGGCGGTCATCTGCATCTTCCCGGTGGTGGTGAACGTGGCCACCGGCCTGGCCACCACCGAGCCGGAGCTCGAAGACGTGCTGAAGGTGCTGGGCGCCAGCCGGCGCGACATCCTGCTGGACGTCGGGCTGCCCCGCGCGCTGCCCTATCTGTTCGCCTCGCTCAAGATCGCCATCACCTTGTCGTTCGTCGGCACCGTGCTGTCCGAGACGGTGGCGGCCAACAAGGGCATCGGCAACGTGATGATGATCGCCAGCGGCAATTTCGACGTGCCGCTGGTGTTCGCGGGCCTGTTCATCCTGGCGGTGCTGGGCGTGGCGCTGTATGCCGTGTCCTCGTACTTCGAATCGCGCATGACCGGCTGGACCCAGCGCCGGACCGACATGGCCATGGCCTGAACCAGACAAGGAAACGATCGATATGGCACGTATCCGAATGACCGTCGGCGACTGGATCTTCGTCGCCGAGACGCACCCTCAGGCGCCCGACACGGTGGCGGCCTTCCTGCAACTGTTGCCCTATCGGCAGCGCCTGGTCCATGTGCGATGGAGCGGGGAGGGCGTCTGGGTGCCGCTGGGCGATTTCGCGTTGGGAGTGGGTTTCGAGAACCACACCAGCCATCCCTCGGTGGGCGACATCCTGTTCTATCCCGGCGGCTACAGCGAGACCGAGATCATCCTGGCCTACGGCGCCTGCAGCTTCTCCAGCAAGATGGGGCAACTGGCCGGCAACCACTTCCTGACCATCGTGGAAGGCCGGGAACAACTGGCCAAACTGGGGCGCAAGGTGTTGTGGGAGGGCGCCCAGGACGTGTTGTTCGAGGCGCTTTGAGGACCGGGTAGAGGCGTCGGGCGATCGCATTCACCCGAATGGGTGATTGCCCTGCTGCGCCGCCCGTGAGAACGTCGTGCAGCCCCGGCCGATCCGGCGCGGCGACCTCGACCCTTCCACACAGAAAGCGGTGAACGACATGCGCAAGCGAATTGCCTGGCTGGTTTTGGTCCTCGGCTCGACGCTGCTCGGCGCCGCCCAGGCATCGGTCAGCTACACGCTGAACCTGGCACTCGACAGCTGTTCGGCTTCCGGGGCGGCGGCGTCCTGCGGGTTTTTCGGGCCGGTCGCAAAAAGCCTCGTGCTGACCATCCCGGACCTGCATTCGGAATACTCCGCAGGATCACTCGCGTATGCCGAGGGTATTTCCACCAGTCAGGCGTCCGTGCAGTCGGCTCTCACCTCCGCCCTGCTGGCCCGCAGCCAGACCGGCGCTTCGTTCGACGACGCATCGTTCGGCTTGTACCTGACCAGCGCGGTTCGCGGCATCGACCCGGACCCAAGCCAGTATTTCAACCTGTCGAAGGACGAGACCCGTTATTTCGACTCGCCGGCGGGCCGGATGTTCGAGAACTACGGCCTGACCATCGGCGGCAGCAGCAGGCTCGGCATCAATCCTTTTCCGTTCGACTCGTACGGTGTGGACTACATCCTGGGGAGCCTTCCACCTCTGAGCTTCAACGCCTATTTCGAGACCGGGACCGTCTCCGGCTCGACACTTCAGCGCGAGTCCCGGGTGAGCCTTTCCGGGATCGCGACCTATGCCTTGGCGCCTCTGCCGCCCATCCCGGAACCTGCGGGCTGGTCCCTGTTGCTCGCCGGCCTGGGCGTGCTGGGCGCCATGGCCCGGCGGCGTACGACGGCTTAACCGCCAGGCAGAAGCCCGAAGCGTTTCGGCCTGGCGCAAAGACCGGGCGTCGTGCTTCCGGCAGGGTCAGGGGCCGGGCGGTGGCTCGCGCCATCGTGGAAAATGTCGTGTCCGGCCCTGCGCCTGCCAAAGGCGCCCAGGCGCATCCACTGCGCAGTGCAGCGCGCCTGTGCCGTAAAGATATCCATACATGACAACGACTTACCAGGTAAGCCGGCTGTCCGTCGCGCCCATGCTCGACTGGACCGACCGGCACTGCCGCTACTTTCACCGCCTGCTCAGCCGGCATGCGCTGCTGTACACCGAGATGGTCACGACCGGCGCACTGCTGCACGGCGACGTGGCGCGGCACCTGCGGTTCGACTCCAGCGAACATCCGGTGGCCCTGCAACTCGGCGGCAGCGAGCCGGCCGACCTGGCGCAGGCCGCGCGCCTGGGAGAGCAGTGGGGCTACGACGAGATCAACCTCAATTGCGGCTGTCCGTCGGAGCGGGTGCAGCGCGGTGCCTTCGGCGCCTGCCTGATGCGCGAGCCGGCGCTGGTGGCCGACTGCGTCAGGGCCATGGTCGACGCGGTCTCGGTGCCGGTCACGGTGAAACACCGCATCGGCGTGGACCGGGAAGACAGCTACGACTTCGTACGCGACTTCGTCGGCACGGTCGCCGAAGCCGGCTGCGACAGCTTCATCGTGCACGCCCGCAGCGCCTGGCTGCAGGGCCTGAGCCCCAAGCAGAACCGCGAGGTGCCGCCGCTGCGCTACGAGATGGCGCACCAGCTGAAACGCGACTTTCCCCATCTGCAGATCGCGGTCAACGGCGGCATCGCCACGACGGCGCAGATCGCCGAGCAGCTGCAGGCGGTGGACGGTGTCATGGTGGGCCGCGAGGCTTATCACAACCCCTGGAGCCTGGCCGGCTGGGACAGCGCCTTCCTGGGCGGCCAGCCGCGCGACATCAGCCGCGAGTCGGTGGAGCACGCGATGGTCGACTACATGGAGCGCGAGGCGGCCGAGCACGGCACGGGCTGGTATTCGGTGGCCCGCCACATGCTGGGCCTGCGCCATGGCCTGCCGGGCGCGCGGCGCTGGCGCCAGGTCTGGAGCGACCACCGCCTGAAGACCCTGCCGGCCCGCGAGGTGATGGCGCTGGCGCATCCCGCGCCTCATTCGGCGCACACCGAAGACACCCCGGAGATCGCGGACGGCACGCCGACCCGTTAGGCGGCTGACATTGCGGCGCACGCCCGCCGTTCCGCTGGCTGGCCGCGGCTTCGGATCGGCGGACGCGCGTCGCCGGCCCGTTCGACAGAATCCGCCGTCCAGAAGCGGCGTCGTGTCCACAGCACCGCCGCACCCTGGCGCAACCCTGGGAGAACGCCGTGCTGCAAGTCCTGAGGCGCCTGACGGCGCAAGCCCATCGCCCGCCGCCGTTACCGATGCCGCCAGATGCGCAGCAGGCGACACCGGCCATCGTCAACCCCGCTTTCGAGCACGACGAAGCAGACATGCCGGGCGAGCCGGACGGCGGCGGCGCGGGGCTCGCCGGGCTCGCCGGAAGTTGCACCGCCCGGGTCGGCGGCGCGAACCGTGCGGCATGCGACCCGGCTGATTTCGCCCGCGCCGACGACCCAGGCCCGGAGCGACCGGTGGTGCGGGTGCGAATCTCCCACCGCTTCCTGTCCTCCCGGCCCCGCGTGATCGACGACTTCAGCGGGTCTTCGCTGTCGTCGATGCTGCGCATCCTGCAGGGCTACATCCGCAATCTCGACGGACCGGACGATATCGCCGGTGCCATTCCGTCGGCTTTCTCCAAGGCCAACCAGCCGTATGTCGAAATCGGTCTGCTGACCTGCCTGTTCGTGCTGGTGCTGCTGTCGGCGATCGGCGCGGTGCGAAGCGCCCGCAATGCCTACGCGCTGGATTACCCGGCCCGGGTGCGGGAGACCCTCGAGCAGCAGCGGCTGGTGCTGGGTCTGCTGCGGCTGGAGGGACGCACCCTGCAGGGCCATCGGGTGGCGGCCGGGACCGACGCCGACCTCGACCTGCTGGTGCGCATCCATGCGGCGGGCGTCGCCCGGCACGGGACGCGGGCCGAGCGGCGCGAACGCGGTTTCCTGCCGCTGCTCGGCCACAACCTGCAGAGCAGGTGGCAGGGCGTAGCGGGCAACGGCGTGCTGTCAGGCGCCTTCAACCAAGAACTGCGCGAGGTGATCGCCGGTCGCATGGCACGCACCCGCATCGTGGCGACGGTGGAGGTGTGCTACCAGGCGCGCCTGCTCGAAAGACTGGAATGCGAGCGCCGGGCTGCGAAGGAAACCCGCACTGCCGAACTGGCCACCGCCATCGGCATGCCCGGCATGGCCGCGGGCATGGTGCTGGCCGATGCCCGGGCCGCGACGGAGGCGGTCGCCAACGCGGCCACGGCCGCCGGCGACGCGGTGCGTGCACAAGCCGTGACGCGGGCCGCCGACGGGCTGTCCACCGTCACCAGCACCGTGATGATGGCTTCGCAGGTGTCGCAGGGCATCTCCGGCGTGCTCCGCGTCCGGCTGGAGCGGCAGACCCATCGGCAGGTGCAGGCCGACCTGGCGGCGGTGCGTTCGCTGGGCGACCTGGCCGGCGATGCGGCCCTGGCGCTCTACGCCCAGGAAGCCGGCTCGCAGTCGCGCGCCAGCCTGCTGGGCCAGGTCTTCGGCGCCATGCTGACCTCGGGCCAGGCACTGATGCTGGCATCCAACGTCGCCGCGCTGTTCGGCCTGCCGCCGGTGGCCCTGGCGCTGGCCTGCCCGGGCGCCAGCCTGACGGTGCTGGCCAGCATCGGCGACGGCATCCGTGCCGGCCGCGCAGAACGCCATCGCGGCGCCGACACCGTTCCCTGCCTGCAGGCCTTTCTGGCCGGCGGCGACTTGTCCGATGCCCTGGGCGCGCGCGGCCTGGAGGCGGTCATCGGCGAACAGGCCCGGGCGTACACCCTGGCGCAGCGCCAGCTGGTCTTCGTCCGGTTGATGTCCGACCTGCTGGCCGTGCTGGCCCGGGAAGACATCTGCAAGCCGGCCGACGCGACAGGCGCGGACGCACGACTGGCCCGGATGGCCAGCCGCAACGAGGCTGTGCGCGGGCGTGGGCCGCTGCTGCCGGCCGGCCTGGAGGCCTTGCGCGTCTTGCGGCTGGCCTGCCACGAGGATGGAATGTTCGAGGGCCACCCACTGCAGGTGCAGCAGCGGATTACGGACCAGTTGTGGGTTCATCCCGCGCGGGCGCAGGTGCTGGAGATGCCCGCTTTCGGCCAGAAGGTGTTGTATGAAACCCTGCGCGATCTCGCTGCGCGGAGGCATGCGGAGTCGTGGGTGCTTTTCCATGGACCGGACGGGCGCAGGCGCGAGACGGTGGCGGGCGACGAAGCGTTTTTCGATCATGTGCGCGCCAGCCCGATCGCCTTCGCCGTGTACCAGCAACGGTTCAACGAGGTGCTGGCCGGGTTCCTGTCGCCCGCCGGGCCCCATGCCAGAAGCTCGCGCCATCAGGCCCTGGGCGACCTGGCGCACACGCGGGCGATGCGCGAGGCGTTGGTGGCGCAGGGCGGCGGCCTCGATTCCGCGGATCGGCTGGGCGCGGGCTGATGCCGGTTACTGACTTTTGTTGCGTGGCGCCACGTGGCGCGCATCGGGGTCGGCGTCTACCGAGCGATGCAGGGGCCGGCGAAAGCCCACCGGTGCGGCCGAGGCTAGCCGGCGCCCGTCTTGCGGGCACGCGCACGTGCCAGGGCAGCCTCCACCGCAGAGCGTTTGCGCTCGGGCTCGGCAGCCGGTTCGTGTGTCTCGGCCAACGGCGGCGGCGCTCTGCGCGCGCCATGGATCCGATAGCGCTGCAAGGCGTGTTCGGCCTGCCCACGCGACCAGGCGGCCCAGCCGGTTCGCTCGCCACTGGCGTTTTCCAGGGAAATGCAGTCGACCGGGCAGACGGGCACGCACAACTCGCAACCCGTGCAGTGGGCCTCGATCACGGTGTGCATGCGTTTGTTGGCGCCCAGGATGGCATCGGTGGGGCAGACGTCCAGGCACAGGGTGCAGCCGATGCACCAGACTTCGTCGATCACCGCCATCTGGCGGGGCCCCTCGGTGCCGCAGCCGGTGTCCAGTGCGAGTTCGGCGGTGCCGACGATGGCGGCCAGCCGGGCCACGCCCTCCTGGCCGCCCGGCGGGCATCGATTGACCGGCGCCTGTTCGACTGCCATCGCATGCGCATAGGCCGCGCAGTCGGGATAGCCGCAGCGGGTGCACTGGGTCTGCGGCAAGGCCGCGTCCAGGCGCGCAGCCAGGTCGGTCGAGGCCTCGTCCGGCATGCAGGTCAGGCCGAGGCTTTCTTGGCGGACGGAACCGACTTGAGCGCGGTCTTGCGGGGGGCTGCCTTCTTGGCGGCAGCCTGGGGCGAAGGTGCCTTGTCGGGGGACGTCCGGGCCGGCGCTTTCCGGGCGCTTGCCGTCTTCGCCGGTGCCGTCCTGACGGCTGCGAGCTTTTCCGGTGCGGCGGGCGGGCTGTCGGACGCGACTACCGCGGCCAGCACTTCAGCGACCGCCTCCGCCTCCGGTGCGGCTGGCTTCGGTTCGTATTTGAGGATGAAGTCGCGCAGGGCCGGATAGGTCAGGTCGCGCCAGCGGCGGCCGCTGAAGATGCCGTAATGGCCTGCGCCCTTCACTTCGAGATGCTTGTGCAGCGCCGCGGGAATGGCGGTACACAGGTCGTGCGCGGCCTCGGTCTGGCCGGAACCGGAGATGTCGTCGAGCTCGCCCTCGATGGTGAGCAGGGCGGTGGTGGTGATGTCCTCGGGCTTGACGCGTTCCGGCACGCCGCTCGTGTTTTTTACGTCCCAGGTGCCGTTGACCAGGCAGAAGTCCTGGAACACCACACGGATGGTCTCCAGGTAATAGGCCGCGTCCATGTCGAGCACGGCGTTGTATTCGTCGTAGAACTTGCGATGCGCCTCGGTGCTGGCGTCGTCGCCCTTCATGAGGTTCTCGAAATAGTCGTAGTGGCTGCTGAGGTGGCGGTCCGGGTTCATCGCCACGAAACCGGTGTGCTGCAGGAAGCCCGGGTACACCATCCGGCCCTCACCGGGGAAACCCGGCGGTACGCGGAAGATGACGTTGTTCTCGAACCATTCGTAGCTCTTGTTCATCGCCAGGTTGTTCACCGCGGTGGGCGACTTCTTGGCGTTGATCGGGCCGCCCATCATCGCCATCGACAGCGGCGTCTTCTCGCCGCGAGAGGCCATCAGGGATACCGCGGCCAGCACCGGCACGGTCGGCTGGCAGACGCTGACGACATGGCAGTTGCCATAGGTGCCCTGCAGGTGCCGGATGAATTCCTGCACGTAGTTGACATAGTCGTCCAGGTGGAACTCGCCATCGGACAGCGGGACCGTACGGGCGTTTTTCCAGTCGGTGACATAGACCTTGTGGTCTTGCAGCATGGTGCGCACGGTGTCGCGCAGCAAGGTGGCGTAGTGGCCGGAAAGGGGGGCCACGATGAGCACCGCCGGCTGTGCCTTGAGCTGCGCCAGCACGTCGGAGTCGTCGGTGAAACGTTTGAAACGACGCAGTTCGCAAAAAGGCTTGTCGAGCTCGATCGCTTCGTGGATGACGACCTCGGTGCCGTCGACATCCACCGTCTGGATGCCGAAGACGGGTTTCTCGTAGTCCTTGCCCAGGCGATACATCAGGTCGTAGGTGGCCGACAACCGGTGCGCCATCGGCAACTGCGCGATGGGGCTGAGAGAGTTGTTGAACATCTTCGACGCCGCATTCGCGAAATCGGCGAAAGGCTCCATCAGCGCGCGTTGCGCTTCGTAGATCTGGTAAAGCATGGGCGTTGTGGAATGGTTTTGTTGCAGTGCAATATATCAGGCGGCCTGCAACTAAACCATGAAAAAAGCCGCCTTGCCAGGGCGGCTTTCCACTAGCGCGGAGCTGGCTCAGGCCACCTTGGCGATCGACTGGCAGACGTAATCGATATTCTTGCTGTTGATGGCGGCCACACACATGCGCCCGGTGTCGGTGCCGTACACGCCGAACTCGCTGCGCAGGCGCACCATCTGGTCCTTGCTCAAGCCCGAATAGCTGAACATGCCGATCTGCTGGGTAATGAAGGACATGTCCTCCTTCACGCCCGCTGCCTTCAGGCCGTCCACCAGCTTCTGGCGGGTTTCCTTGATACGGACGCGCATGGCGGCCAGCTCGGCTTCCCACAAGGCGCGCAGTTCCGGATCGTTCAGCACTGCGGCCACCACGGCGCCGCCGTGCGTCGGCGGGTTGGAATAGTTGGTGCGGATGACGATCTTCAGCTGCGACAGCACACGAGCGGCTTCTTCCTTGGACTCGCACAGCACGGACAGTGCGCCCACGCGTTCGCCGTACAGGCTGAAGCTCTTCGAGAACGAGGTCGAGACGAAGAAGGTCAGGCCGGCGTCGACGAATTTGCCGACGACCGCGCCGTCTTCGGCGATGCCGTGTCCGAAGCCCTGGTAGGCCATGTCGAGGAAGGCCACGAGGTTCCTGGCCTTGACCGCCGCGACCACCTGGTCCCACTGGGCCGAGGTGATGTCGTATCCGGTGGGGTTGTGGCAGCAGGCGTGCAGCACGACGATGGTGCCGGCTTCTGCCGCGCCCAGGGCGGACAGCATGCCTTCGAAGTCGACACCGCGCTTGGCCGCGTCGTAGTAGGGGTGCGCCTGAACTTCGAAGCCGGCCCGGGTGAACAGGGCACGGTGGTTTTCCCAGCTGGGTTCGCTGATCAGAACCTTGGCATCCGGGTTCATGAACTTCAGAAAGTCGGCTCCGACCTTCAGGCCGCCGGTGCCGCCCAGGCACTGCACGGTCGCCACGCGGCCCGAATTGAGCGGTTCGCTGTTGGCGCCGAAGACCAGCTTCTGCACGCCCGCGTCGTATGCGGCAATGCCGTCGATCGGCAGGTATCCGCGTGCCTTGGGCGATTCCATCATGGCTTTTTCAGCCTTCTGAACGCATTCGAGGAGCGGCAGCTTGCCGTTGTCGTCGAAGTACACGCCCACACCCAGGTTGACCTTGTTGGGGTTGGTGTCGGCGTTGAACTGATCGTTCAGGCCCAGGATCGGATCGCGCGGCGCCATTTCGACGGCGGTAAACAAAGACATGAGAGTTGTCCTATGGATGCAAACGGATGGAGTGGGCGGGCTGGAGGCTCGAAGGCTTGAATCGACGATGCCCGGGACCATCTGGGATTTTAACCAGGGGCCGGCAGTCGGCCTGTACAGTCTTCAACACCATGCCCGACATCGCCCCCAACCTCGCCGCTTCGCCCCCCGACGCCATCGTGACCGACAAGCCCGGCAAGTTCATTCAGTACGAAGGCTCGCCGTTCCAGCTGTACCAGCCGTATCCGCCGGCCGGCGACCAGCCTGCCGCCATCGAGCAACTGGTGGAAGGCGTGCAGGACGGCGAAGTCTTCCAGACGCTGCTTGGCGTGACCGGATCCGGCAAGACCTTCACCATGGCCAACGTCATCGCCCGCATGGGCCGGCCGGCCATTGTGTTTGCGCCTAACAAGACGCTCGCGGCGCAGTTGTATGCGGAGATGCGCGAGTTTTTTCCCAAGAACGCGGTCGAATACTTCGTCAGCTATTACGACTACTACCAGCCCGAAGCCTACGTGCCGCAGCGCGACCTTTTCATCGAGAAGGACAGCGCGATCAACGAGCATATCGAGCAGATGCGGCTGTCGGCCACCAAGAGCGTGCTGGAGCGGCGCGACGTGGTCATCGTCGCCACGGTGAGCGCCATCTACGGCATCGGCGCACCGGAGGACTACACGCAGATGCGTTTCATCCTGCGGGTGGGCGGCAAGCAGAGCCAGCGCGAGGCCATCGCGCAACTGATCCGCATGCAGTACACGCGTAACGAGCAGGATTTTGCGCGCGGCACCTTTCGGGTGCGCGGCGACACCATCGACATCTTTCCGGCCGAACACTCCGAACTGGCCATCCGCATCGAGCTGTTCGACGACGAGGTCGAATCGCTTCAGCTGTTCGATCCGCTCACCGGCAAGGTGCAGCAGAAAGTGCCGCGTTTCGTGGTGTATCCGGCCAGTCATTACGTCACGCCACGCGACAAGGTATTGACCGCGGTGGACGCCATCAAGGAAGAGTTGCGCGAGCGGCTGAAGTTTTTTGTGTCCGAAGGCAAGTTGGTCGAAGCACAGCGCCTGGAGCAGCGAACGCGCTTCGATCTGGAGATGCTGGCCGAGATTGGTCATTGCAAAGGCATCGAGAACTACTCGCGCCACCTGTCGGGTTCGCCGCCGGGTGCGCCGCCCGCCACCCTGACCGATTACCTGCCCAAGGACGCGCTGATGTTCCTGGACGAGAGCCATCAGATGATCGGCCAGCTCGGCGGCATGTACAACGGCGACCGCGCGCGCAAGACGACGCTGGTGGATTACGGCTTTCGCCTGCCATCGGCACTGGACAACCGGCCACTCAAGTTCGACGAGTTCGAAGGTCGCATGCGCCAGGTGGTTTTCGTGTCCGCGACGCCCGCCAACTACGAAAAGGAAAACTCGAGCAAGGTGGTCGAACAGGTGGTCCGGCCGACCGGTCTGGTCGATCCTCTGGTCGAAGTGCGGCCAGCTACACATCAGGTCGATGACGTACTGCAGGAAATCCGGATACGAGTCGAGAAAAACGAACGGGTGCTGATCACAACCCTCACCAAGCGTATGGCCGAACAGCTAACGGACTACCTGAGTGACAACGGTGTCAAGGTGCGTTACCTGCACAGCGATATCGATACGGTTGAACGCGTCGAAATTTTGCGCGACCTGCGGCTGGGCACTTTCGACGTACTGGTCGGCATCAACCTGCTGCGCGAGGGCTTGGACATTCCCGAAGTCAGCCTCGTGGCCATCCTCGACGCCGACAAGGAAGGTTTCCTGCGGGCCGAGCGCAGCCTGATCCAGACCATCGGCCGGGCAGCGCGAAACCTCAACGGTCGCGCCATCCTGTATGCCGACAGGATGACCGATTCGATGCGCAAGGCGATCGGCGAAACCGAGCGTCGACGCGAGAAGCAGATCGCGCATAACCTGGAGCACGGCATCGTCCCGCGCAGCGTGGTCAAACAGGTTCGTGAACTGATCGACGGCGTGTACGGTGAAAAGTCGGGTCGGGATGCGGTGTCGGCGGATGTGGGTGCCCGGGCTGGAGAGCTTCTGGAAGACCTGTCTGAAAAGGACCTTGCACGTGAGATCAAGCGGTTGGAAAAACAGATGCTCGAGCACGCGCGCAACCTCGAGTTCGAGAAGGCGGCGCGCCTGCGGGACCAGTTGGGCCAACTCAAAGCCAAGGCTTTCGGCGCCCCCGGGCGGGACAACGTAGTGGCCTTTCCTACGCCGGGTTCATCCGATTCCCGACCAAAGTGACGGGTCTTGTGCTATACTTGAGGCAAATACTCAACATAAACAACAAGAGATTCCCGACGATGCAGGGCCTTGTCCGGCGTGGAAAACATCACGTTTGCGGCAGGGAATGGGTGGAGACGGTGCCCTACGGGCTATGTCCGGCGGGTGTTTAACAAGTGCAACAGCCAACAGGAGCTTGCCATGCGTCTCACTACCAAAGGTCGTTTCGCGGTCACCGCAATGATCGATCTGGCACTGCGCCAGAACAACGGCCCGGTCACGCTTGCTGCCATCAGCCAGCGTCAACAAATTTCGTTGTCCTACCTGGAACAGCTGTTCGGCAAGCTGCGTCGCCACGAACTGGTCGAATCGACCCGTGGTCCCGGCGGCGGCTACACACTGGGCCGCAAGGCAGCCGACATCACGGTTGCAGACATCATCGTTTCCGTCGATGAGCCCATCGACGCAACCCAGTGCGGCGGCAAGGAAAACTGTCTCGGCGACGCCGGACGCTGCATGACGCACGAGCTCTGGGCTTCGCTCAACCAACGCATGGTCGAGTTCCTGGATTCCGTCACGCTGCAAAAGTTGGTGGATGAGCAACTCGCCAAGGGTGTTCAGATCGAGGACAAGCCGGCTGTGCGCCGTGCCATTTCGAGCCAGCCGGTCGTCAAGCCGATTCGCGTCAACGCGCCGAATTCGGTCTTCGCGCTGGGCAACGCCTTCGCCAAGTCCTGACGTGCAATGCGGCCGGGCCGCCTGAGGGCGGCCGGCCGGCGTTGCCGCATGCCTTCCTGTTTTCGCCAGCCTAAAAGCCAGCAACTGTTAGTTTCGCCATGGACATCACCCCGCATTTCCCGATCTACCTCGATTACGGCGCCACCACGCCTTGTGACCCCCGTGTCGTCGACGCCATGATTCCGTGGCTTCGCGAGCACTTTGGTAACGCTGCGTCCCGCAGCCATGCCTGGGGCTGGGAAGCCGAAGAAGCGATCGAAAAAGCACGTGGCCAAGTGGCCGACCTCATTGGCGCCGATCCGCGCGAGATCGTCTGGACCAGCGGTGCCACCGAGTCGATCAACCTGGCATTGAAGGGCGCTGCCCAGTTCTACAAGGGCAGGGGCAAGCACCTCATCACGCTCAAGACTGAACACAAGGCCGTCCTGGACACCATGCGGGAGCTGGAGCGCGTCGGCTTCGAGGTGACCTATCTGGATGTGAAAGAAGACGGTCTGGTCGACATGAGCGCGCTCAAGGCCGCCATCCGTCCGGACACGGTGCTTATCAGCATCCTGTTCGTCAACAACGAAATCGGTGTCATCCAGGACATCCCCGGAATCGGCGCACTTTGCCGCGAAAAGGGCATCCTGTTCCACGTCGACGCGGCGCAGGCCACCGGCCGTGTGGAGATCGATGTCATGACCCTGCCCATCGACCTGATGAGCATGACGGCGCACAAAACCTATGGCCCGAAAGGCGTGGGCGCGCTGTATGTACGCCGCAAGCCGCGCGTGCGGCTCGAGGCGCAGATTCATGGCGGCGGGCACGAGCGTGGCATGCGGTCGGGTACCTTGCCCACACACCAGATCGTCGGCATGGGTGAGGCGTTTCGCATCATCAAGCTGGAAATGGGCGAAGTTAATGCACAGGCAGCCGCCTTGCAGAAGCGTCTGCTGGACGGCCTGAAGGACATCGAGCAAGTCTTCATCAACGGCAGCATGGAACATCGCGTTCCACAAAACCTCAACATCAGCTTCAACTATGTCGAGGGCGAGTCGCTGATCATGGGTATCAAGGGCTTGGCGGTGTCTTCGGGTTCGGCGTGCACGTCCGCCAGCCTGGAACCCAGCTATGTGCTGCGGGCGCTTGGCCGAAGCGACGAGTTGGCGCACAGCAGCTTGCGCATGACGATCGGTCGCTTCACGACCGAGGAAGAGATCGATTACGCGATCTCCACGATTCGCCACAACGTTGCCAAGCTGCGCGAGTTGTCGCCGCTGTGGGAAATGTTCCAGGACGGCGTCGACATCAGCAGCATTCAATGGGCCGCGCACTGAGCGCAGGCCGATCACGAAACATCAGGAAGGAAAACCACCATGGCTTACTCCGACAAGGTCATCGACCACTATGAAAATCCCCGCAACGTCGGCTCCTTTGAAAAGGGCGACGACAGCGTGGGCACCGGCATGGTCGGCGCGCCGGCCTGCGGCGACGTGATGAAGCTGCAGATCAAGGTCAATCCCGAAACCGGCGTTATCGAAGATGCACGGTTCAAGACCTACGGTTGCGGCTCTGCCATCGCTTCGTCTTCGCTGGTTACCGAGTGGGTCAAGGGTAAGACGCTGGACGAAGCGGCTGCGCTCAAGAACAGCGTCATCGCCGAAGAACTGGCATTGCCGCCGGTGAAGATCCATTGCTCCATCCTGGCCGAAGACGCGATCAAGGCGGCAGTCGACGACTACCGCAAAAAGCGCGTTGAAGCCGGCTCCGCTGAAACCGCTGCATTGGCGAACTGACATGGCCGTCACCCTTACCGAAGCCGCTGCGCGGCATGTCACCCGCTACCTCTCGAAGCGCGGTCGCGGTATCGGTGTGCGCCTGGGCGTCAAGACCACCGGCTGCTCCGGCATGGCCTACAAGCTGGAGTATGTCGATGACTCCACCGACGGCGACGTGGTCTTCGAGGACCACGGCGTCAAGGTGCTGGTCGATCCCAAAAGCCTGGCCTACATCGACGGCACCCAGCTCGACTTCGTGCGCGAGGGCTTGAACGAAGGTTTCAAGTTTCTCAATCCAAACGAGCGCGATCGCTGCGGATGCGGGGAAAGTTTCCGCATCTGAGCGCAGGCGCTCATCACAGCCGCCCTTGTCAGTCCGGGCGGCTTTTTTCTGCCCAAGATGGACATTCAGGCCAACGATTTCGACCTTTTCGCGGTGCCCGCCACCTTTCGTCAAGACAGCGCCGCGCTGGAGCAGCGTTGGAAAGAGCTTCAGCGCGAAACCCATCCTGATCGCTTTGCGGCGCAGGGCGCGGCTGCGCAGAGGTTGGCCATGCAATGGTCGGTGCGTATCAACGAGGCCTACGGTCGACTGCGTAGCCCCCAGAAGCGCGCTGCGTACCTGTGCGAGATCAACGGCGCACCGATTTCCGCCGAAACCAACACCGCCATGCCGCCGGCTTTTCTGATGCAGCAGATGGAATGGCGAGAAGCGCTCGACGACGCCCGCGATGCCGCGGCGGTCGACGCCCTCGAAGCCGAGGTCGACGCTGCCCGTACCGCTGCACTGGCCGCATGCGCCGACCTGATCGATCAGGCGCATGACTACAAAGGTGCCGCTGCGCAAGTGCGAGCCCTTATGTTTCTTGCGCGCTTTGCCGACGACATCGATGCGCGACGCGCGTTGGTCGGACAATAGCTCCCTCTGCGCCGCGTCTCCCGCGGCGCTCCTCGTTTCCCGTATTGTTTCGTTTGCATGGCGCTCCTCCAGATTTCAGAACCCGACCAGTCGCCCGATCCGCACCAGAGGCGCATCGCCGTCGGCATCGACCTGGGCACGACCCATTCGCTGGTGGCGGCCGTGCGCAACGGCGTGGCCGAATGCCTGCCAGATGAAGACGGCCGCATCCTGCTGCCCTCCGTGGTGCGCTATCTGTCGGCTACCGGTCGCCAGATCGGCACTGCCGCGCAGGCCGCAGCCCTGTCCGACCCCGAAAACACCATCACCTCGGTCAAACGCCTGATGGGCCGCGGCCTGAGCGATGTGGTGCAGCCCGAGCGGCTCGCCTATCGGCTGGTCGACGATACGCAGCCGGGGCAGGGCGGCATGGTCGGCATCGCCACGGTGGCGGGGGTGAAGTCGCCGGTGGAGACCAGCGCAGAAATCCTGGCGGTGCTGCGCCAGCGCGCCGAAGACAGCTTCGACGCCGAAATCGACGGTGCCGTCATCACCGTGCCGGCGTATTTCGACGATGCCCAGAGGCAGGCCACCAAGGACGCCGCCAAACTTGCCGGCCTCGAAGTGCTGCGCCTCATCAACGAGCCTACCGCCGCAGCCATCGCCTACGGCTTGGACAACGGCAGCGAAGGCCTCTACGCCATCTACGACCTGGGCGGCGGCACTTTCGATGTCTCCCTGCTGCGCCTCGCGCGCGGTGTGTTCGAGGTGGTCGCCACCGGCGGCGACGCCGCCCTGGGCGGAGACGACTACGACGCAGCGCTGGCCGACTGGGTGCTTCGGCAGGGCGCAGCCGTATCGGCCAGCTCGGCAGACCGTGCCGCGCTGAAACAAGCCGCGCGTAGCTGCAAGGAAGCCCTGTCGGACGCCGATTCCGCGCTGTTTTCGGTCCAATTGTCCGGCGGCCCGCTCTCGCTGCGCGTCGACCGGTCCGAGTTCGATGCGGCGACCACCGCGCTGACCGCACGCACCATGGCCGCCGTCCGGCGCGTGCTGCGCGATGCCGGGATCACGCCCGAAGACGTGCAGGGCGTGGTGCTGGTCGGCGGTTCCACCCGCATGCCGCAAATCCGCGCAGCCGTTGCCGCGCATTTCGGCCGCGAACCCCTGACCAACCTCGACCCCGACGAGGTCGTGGCCCTGGGTGCCGCCCGCCAGGCCGACCAGCTCATCGGCAACCAGGGCGCAGACGACCTCCTGCTGCTCGACGTGATTCCCCTGTCGCTCGGCATCGAAACCATGGGCGGCCTGGTCGAGCGCATCGTGTCGCGCAACGAGACCATCCCCTGCGCACGCGGCCAGGACTTCACCACCTACCAGGACGGCCAGACCGCGCTGGCGTTGCACGTGGTGCAGGGCGAGCGCGACCTGGTCGCCGATTGCCGCAGCCTGGCGCGCTTCGAGCTGCGCGGCATCCCGCCGATGGCCGCCGGCGCAGCACGTATCCGGGTGGCCTTCACCATCGACGCGGACGGCCTGCTGAGCGTGTCGGCGCGCGAGCAGACCAGCGGCGTCGAGGCGCGTATCGACGTCAAGCCTTCCTACGGCCTGAGCGACGACGCCATCGCCCGCATGCTGCAGGAGAGCTTCAGCACGGCCGGCCAGGACATGCAGGCGCGTGCGCTGGTGCAGGCGAGGGTCGATGCCGACCGCCTCGTGCTGGCAACCCGCAGCGCCCTGCAGGCCGACGGCGACATCCTGTCGCCCGAAGACCAGACCAGCGTTCAGTCGCTCATCGTCGCGCTGCAAACCGCTCGCGACGGCAACGACGCCGCCGCCATCGAAGCCGCGGTACACGACCTGGGCCACGGCACCGAAGCCTTCGCCGCCGAGCGCATGAACCGTGGCATTCGCCGCGCGCTGGCCGGTCGCAACGTGCAATCCCTCTGACGAGCCTCCAACAAAGAATCCGTTCGCCCCACCGACATGCCCGTCATCAAGATCCTGCCCCATCCCGAATACTGTCCCGCCGGCGCCGAAATCTCGGCTCCAGCCGGCACCTCCATCTGCGAGGCGCTGCTGGACAATCACATCGACATCGAACACGCCTGCGACATGAGTTGCGCGTGCACCACCTGCCACGTGGTCGTCCGCGCAGGTTTGTCCTCGCTCAACGAAGCGGAAGAAGCCGAAGAAGACCTGCTGGACCGTGCCTGGGGCCTGGAGCCGCAATCGCGCCTGTCCTGCCAGGCCATCCTGGCGCAGCAGGACGTGACCATCGAGATCCCCAAGTATTCGGTCAATCACGCCAAGGAAAACCACTGAGCAGGAACCGGACATGAGCCGCCAGATCTTCTTCGACACCGAAACCACCGGTCTCTCCGCCGAGGGCGGCGACCGCATCATCGAAATCGGCGCGGTCGAGATGGTGGGCCGCAAGCTCACCGGCAACAACCTGCACATCTACCTCAACCCGGACCGCGACAGCCACGAGGACGCGTTGAAGGTGCACGGCATCAGCAACGAATTCCTGCGCGACAAACCGCGTTTCGGCGAAGTGGCGCAGGAGTTGCTCGATTTCCTGGCGGGCGCCGAACTGATCATCCATAACGCGGCCTTCGACGTCGGCTTCCTGAACAAGGAGCTGGAAATGGTCGGCCGGCCGGGCATTCGGAAGACGGTCGGCAGCGTCACCGACACGCTGGTGATGGCCAAGGAGATGTTCCCCGGCAAGCGCAATTCGCTCGATGCGCTGTGCGACCGGCTGGAGGTGGACAACTCGGGCCGAACGCTGCACGGCGCGCTTCTGGACGCCGAGTTGCTGGCCGACGTGTACATCAACATGACGCGCGGCCAGGACGCGCTCATCATCGACAGTGCCCCGTCCGACGCACCGGGTTCCATCCAGGTGGTGCGCATCGACCTCAGCCAGTTCGTGCTGCCGATACTGACGGCCACGGAGCAGGAGCAGGGCGCCCACGATGCGGTGCTGGTGCAGCTCGATAAATCGGCTGGCGGAACCTCGGTGTGGCGAAAAATGGAAATTTCTGTGGCATAATCGAAGGCTCACGACGCAGCTGCTACATGCGGTTGCGAAATGTGACGGGTGATTAGCTCAGCGGTAGAGCACTGCCTTCACACGGCAGGGGTCGCAGGTTCAAACCCTGCATCACCCACCAATTACAGCCCCTGCAAGTCTTTGATTTGCAGGGGTTTTCTGTTTTTGCGACGGTAACGCAAAACCGGCGCCACGGCCTGTGTAAATCAGCATGCGAAAAAGCGGCAGCACTGGGATCCTGCGATCTTGGTCGTGGATTCGGTCAAACCTCTTGACCTAGACGGCCACGGCCGGCGCCGGTTGTTTCTTCTTCTGGAAAAGGTTCTTCAGCTTGAGGGCCGGCCTTTCAATGGCGTGCCAGGAAAAGGCACCGAAGAAACACACGGATATCAAAGTCAGAACGACGTTTCCTGCGTAAGACTTTCCCACGGCTGTGAAATGGAAAACGGCTTGCTGGATGGGCGCCGCATAAAGGTACACGCCATAAGAATAATCGCCTGTGAATACTATCGGCAGCTTACTGGGATTCAACAGGCCGAGCCAGACTGTCACATAAGCAAGCGGCAAAACCGATAGAAATACCAAATCGTAATTTCGGACGAAGATATATCCCGTGATTGCAGCTAGCAATGCGAGCCCCGATGAATAGGGAATAATGTCACGGTTGATATAAAGCAAAACCCCGGCCAAAAAGCACACGACCAGCTGGCGGCCACCAAGGTTAGGCGGGTAGCTGACACCGCTACCATATTTCAGATTAAGTCCGGTTTTCACCACCACCGCGATTACAAAAATCACCGCGAAGATCCTGGGCCGCTTAAAGAGTGTGACAAGGCTTGCAAGCGTGAGCGCGATATAGCAGAGAAGCTCGTACGGCACGGTCCACAGCGAGGTATTCACGACACGCGCGAAAGGGTGATCCAGGAACACGCCAGGAAGAAAAAACTGGATGTGACCGATCGTGTTCCAGAAATAGGTGAAAAACAGCGGATCGTGAAAGTACTTGTCTAGGGTGAATATCGTGACGATGGGACCGAGAATGAGTGCAGAAAGCACGACCTCGACTGCCAGCGCCGGAACCAGCCTGACGACGCGAAGCCACAGAAACTGCTGCAGGGAATTGCGGAGCAAACTTCCGGCTACAAGAAAGCCGCTTAACGCAAAAAACATCGGCAGAATCAGTCTCGACGCATAGTGAAGCTTGTCTGCCGCAAATACAAACGTTTGTTGAAGTCCGTGCGTAATTAAATAACTGTGCCAGCAAAGAACTGCGACCGACAGGAATACTCTTAAATAATCGAAGCCCGAGGTTAAGCCTCGAATTTTGGCTTGGTGTTGTTCGATTGTTAAAAAGCTCATGGCAGATATGGCCTTTAAAATGTTGTAAATGATTTTGTGTTCATCATGGCTGTTGGTGTTTACCCTGTCAAACCTCATTCGTGAGGTGCGATCGTCTTTGCGGTCAGGCCGACGTCTGCCAGATCTCTTCTAGCCTCTGCCCTCGTCCATTGAGCTCTGGCCCAACCTCGGCCGCGATGGTTCGCTGGCCAAGCCAACCTACGGTCGCCGCAGGACTGCAGCGCCGACACCTGCGCACAAGGGACCAGAAGGGAGTGGGGGGCGTCCCCGGGTGATTGGTATCTGCGAACTGTTACCGCGAAGCAAGTCGTTAAACCTCTTCCAGGCTTTTCAACTCGGCGCGGCGCCCGTCATTCGCGGATGGGCGCAGTTCACGCCGTTGCACACGATCTCGCCAATGCAAAGCTCCGCAAGTTGCAGGCTCGATCGCACAGGAAGGTCTCGGCGCTATGACTCAGCACCGGGCCGACAATATGGCTGTCTCAAATCGCCTGGACCGCCGTGACAAATATGAGTGACTTACATTGCCTGATGTCAGGCGGAATAAGATTAATCAACAGGCCGCAAACCTGAGACAGCCTCCGCGATAAGGCGTTTGACTAGGGGTGGTGGTTTTACAGACCCTGGTCCGTTGTGCGCGGAACAGCGGCCGAGGCACTCAGACCCAGTGGCGCGCCAGCGACTGCGCCATCTTTAACGAAGAGTTTTGGTTTGGGAAGCCTGGACGTCAATATCTTTTGCAGCGGTTTTTCTACGGCCAAATGCACACCGACGCATGAAATCGTGGTGAAGGCCAACACAATCACATAAAGCGCCTTTGGTCCGAGAATCGGCATCAGCCCCGCCAGATGCGCAAACTTCAGCAATCCGGTCATGACAACCAAATGCATCAAATACAAAACATAGGATGCATTTCCTACCGCCGACAGCCAGCGTACTTCTCCGACCATCCCATGTTTTTCGAGTGCCACGACACCACTGATCAAAAGAAAAAACGCCGTGCCCATGAACACGCAGTAGAACAGGCGCGTCAGGACCAGATTACCCCACAGAGCGAGCGCAATAAAAAGTATCAGTCCCGCCACGAAGAAATGAACAGACCGCGCTGCGGTGAGTTTGGCGTAGACAAGGTAAGCGCCCATACCGGCGAAAAAGCTCAGGTTGAGCGGCGATACGACGACGGCTGCGAAGGACTTATCCGGAAGTCCGGCCGACCCAAACAGAACGATCAGAGCGAGCCATGCGAGAAAAATCGCAACGCCGGCCCAGATGCGCAAAATGCCAATCGCAAACAAAGCGTAGAAAAATATTTCGTGGAATAAAGTCCAAGCCGGCACCAGCGGTGTTCTGCTACTGGTAAAACGAATGAGACTGAAGGTAGAGGCCAAATCCCCGCCATTCATTTTTTGAATCTGGACAGCGCCGACGCCAATTACCAGCACTAACGCAGTCAGCATCCAATAAATGGGATATATGCGGAAAAAGCGCTTTGCTGCATAGCGCCCAAGCTGATCTGCGCGCCCGATGTCCTGGTAATGGGCATGGAGAATAATGAATCCGCTCAACGCGAAGAAAAAATCTACCCCGTGCCAACCATGCCGGGTGAATTCCAGCCAAAGGGCGGTACCACCGTAACGAGGATCGTTGAACGCCAACGACAGATGGAACGCGACAACCGCCAACGCTGCGAGGGCGCGACCCATCTGCAAGGAACTCAACATTTGTTACCAAGTTAACGTTTTAAGTTGTTAACTAATGTACCAAGAACTTTGCGTTAGTGTCGGCTTCACGAGGATGGCCGTCGGCAGAAATGTGATACGCGCTCCCGCCTCTACGGGGTCAGGGAGCAGCCGAGGAGCGGCGGCTTGAAGGGACAACGCGCGGTGTTCACGCCGCGAGCGTCTAGAGATTTCGTGACCCGCGCACCTTCCTTGCTGCTGCCGGTGCTCGGCGCCCTGATCAAATTGTCCCGACGCAGGCCGAGCCCTTGGCCGCCGGTGCGGACTCAGCAGGTCCACAGACCGCGCCGCTAGCGCATTCCGTGCGCGACCTGTTGTTTGCCTTATCTCTAAACGGACCATCCCGGCGCCAGCTTCATGGCTACCGCGGGAGATCCCATCGGCTGTTCGATGTACGCCGCGATAAAAGCACCCGCCTCCATGCCGGGTGTTTCGATAGGGACCCCCGATGGCGCTCTATACCCCGACGCGATCGGTTTGCCATCCGCCTTTTGCAGGGCTTTTTCATACTCGCCGGCTTTCGCACCCGGTTTGTAGCCCATCACCTGAATCAGCAACGGGGTCTGCACTTCCGGCGTGATTCGACCTGCCCGGCTGAATGGCGCCTTGGGAAATAAAACGGTGAAAAAGCGCCACTCCTTTTTCTCGGCCGTCGGAAAGGCTGGCACCGTCAGTGTGCCGTCCTTGAATGTCGCACCGTAGGCATTGGGCATCAGGATACCTTGGGTGGTGTCGACGATCCGGGGTTCGGGATAAGCCCGGACCTTGAAGGTTCCGGCGAGGGCGTCGAGCATCCCGGGCTTCCACTCGCGGGTTTTCTGATCGGCCAGACCGAATGCAGTGGCGTAGTCCCACAGGCAGGTCGCGACTCGCTCTCGACGCGCAACATTACAGATGTGCGCGATATATTCCGGCCGCTCCGCCGCCGTACCTTTTACGCCCGCTTCGCCAATGAAATAATCGACACCTTGTGCTTCAGCCCACAGCTTGAAAAGCCGGACCTGCGCTTGATAGGCAGCCAAACCAGCATCACTCAATACCGCGCCGTTGTGGGTATAAGCGAACGGCCAGTAGTTGTGCGGCGATACCCCGACATTTCCCCCAGGTGGAATGATCAGCCCGCGGTAGTTGTCGCCCAATGTCTCGAGCCAAAGCATGCGGGACGCATTGTTTCCGCCGGTCGACCTGATGGCCGACACGACGTCGGCGTGCCAGGCATTGAGGATTTCCAGTGTGATTGCACCGCCGGGTTCGTTGAACAGGTCGATCGAAAAACCCAGGTCGTGGTCTTTGATCGCCTTTGCGAACTGCGTCATGAACGCGGTGTCGCGCTGACCGTGCTGGGCCTGGGTCAGGTCCTGTACACCTTTAGGCCAGTTCACGATGTATTTGAAGTCTCCCTTGCGAGGGATGTTGTGATGGTTCGGGTCGTAAATCACCCGGATTGGCTTGCCGGCATCGGTGAGTGCCTTGGCCGCCATGCGCCCCTGGTCGAGAATTTGCTCGATGCGGGTCAGTGGGACGACCCCGTCGAGACTTGCAGCGGTCGACAGGTTCGCCGGAATTCGGAAAAACGTGATGCCCGCCGCCACACATCGGTCGAAGTCGGCCTGGAACATTCGATTAGGTATTCCCGCGGGCGGATAAGGATGCTCCAGATAGTCCCCTGCCTGAATTCCGATGTCGATTCCGTCCGTATAACGTTTGGAACCGCCTCCGACAATCAACGCGCCTGGAAATAATGTCAGCATCGTTCGCCGGTCCATGTTCGCGTGCAATGGGGTTTCAGAAATTTTTAGCATTCAAGTTCACAGTGATATTTATTCGCTAGCCGCGATGGCCGTCAGGCCCCCGCTGACATGTCGGCGATTTGTCCCAACAGTATGCGCGGACGTTGTTGCACTGGTCGCGTAAACCTCTATGGCAAAGGCGGAAATACGGCGCACCGTGTCTTTCCACCGGTGGCTTTCGCCGTGGCGCTGCCCGCGCAAGGCTCTCAGGAGAAGCACATGACCATCGGTCTGTTCTGGACAATTTTCGCCGGTGTCATCGCCGGCATCCTCATGGACGGATTTCTGCCCTTGCAAAAGCTGCCGGGCATGCGCGGCATGCTGGCTTTGTGCGTGGTCGGCATCGTCGGCGCTCTGGCGGCGAGCTTTGCCGGTCAGGCCCTGCATCTGTGGGGCAGGGAAGAGATCGGCGCATTCGTCGCGGCTGTCGTCGGTGCCGGCGCCTTGCTCGCCTGCCTTTGGTATGCCGGCAATCGTCGGGCGGTGGGACATACCCTAGGCTGAATCCGGCGAGTCAAAAAACCGGGTATGGCGCTTTAGGATGAAACGCCCGTGCGACCGCCCCGGGTGAATCCGGGGCAGGCGCTCGCTAACAACTGCATGCGCTCAGAGGAATAGAGATGATCCGGAATGTCGATTGATGAAGGCATCAGCTTCCGAAGGCTGGAAATCCTGATCGCGTTTCTCGAAAACGGTAATCTGTCCAGAACCGCCGAGCTTCTTGAAACCAGCACGGTCAGCGTGCACCGGGCGCTGCATTCCCTCCAGGAAAGTGTGCGCTGTCCTTTATTCGTTCACCAGGGGCGCCATCTGGTTCCCACTGCGGCAGCCCATGTGCTGGCCGACGTGGGAAAGGATGTGCTGACGACGCTGAGCAAGGGAATCAATGCGACCCGCCAGGCGGCGGGTTATGGCGCCGGCCACATCAAGTTGGGTTCGCTGTATTCGCTGACCATTCAACTGGTTCCGGAAGTCATTGTCGGTCTGCGAAGCCGCTTGCCGGATTTACAGGCCGAGTTGATTCTCGGATCGAATGCCGAGCTATTGACCAAATTGCGCGCCGGCACCATCGATGCGACCCTGATGGCCATGCCGCCCGCCGAACCCGACGTGGTGTCCGTCGCCCTGCAGGAAGACCACATGTATTTCGCGGCACCGCTGGGCTCGCCCTATGCGGGCCATTCAATGATCGACCTCAAGATATGCACTGCTGAACAGTTTCTCAGCCTCGGCGAAGGTTTCGCCACCCAGCAGGGTTTTAAAAGCGCTTTCCAGGCAGCGCGGTTCGAGCCGAATATCTCGATGCAGGTGGCCGACATTTTTTCTTTGGCCAACCTGGTCAGCGGAGGCCTGGGATATACCCTGCTGCCGGGGCGGGTGCAAACGATCTTCCAGCACAAAATTCAGTTCATAGCGCTCGAAGAACCCTATCGCTGCCCGCACACCCTGGGGCTTTCGTTCCTGCGTGCCAGAGAGCGGGATCCCGATTTGCTGGCACTGACGGCGATATGCCGCAAAGTGGCGTCCGAGGCCGACCGGCGCGGCAACCCAAACCCACCTGCATGACCTTTCCGGCAAACGGAAGGGTCGGTCGCGACCCTTGATTGATCCGCCTCATCTTCACGCTTACCGTCGGTTTCGATCCGCATGCCGCCCTGTAGCGGCGTCGCTGGATTGCATAAAAACCAGGAGACAAGATGAGTCATTCAATATCACGCCGGCAGTGGATCGCGGCCGGTACCGCCGGACTGGGCCTTTTCACCGGATGGGGGCATGCGCAGAGCGCCTGGCCTTCGAAACCCGTCAACCTTGTCGTGCCATTTCCGGCAGGCGGCGGCACCGATGCTTTTGCCCGTCCGTTTTCGGCGCAATTCTCCAAGCAGACCGGGAAACAGCTGATTATCGATAACCGCGGCGGCGCGGGCGGAACGCTGGGCGCCACGCTTGCGGCGCGTGCGCCCGCCGACGGCTATACGCTCTTCATGGGCGCGATCCACCATGCGATCGCGCCGGCGGTTTATCCAAAACTCGATTACGACATCCAGAAGGACTTCGTTCCGTTGGCGCTTCTGGCCGAAGTGCCGCAAGTTCTGGTGGTCAGTCCGAAACGCGTCGCTTCGGCGGATTTCAAGAGCTTTCTGGAGTATGTAAAAAAGAATCCCGGCTCCCTCAATTACGGCTCGGCGGGCGGCGGTACTTCGCACCACCTGGCCGGCGAATTGTTCAAGCAACAGACCGGCACCTTCATCACCCATATTCCCTATCGGGGTTCCGGCCCTGCGCTGCAGGACCTCATCGCCGGCAATGTCGACATGATGTTCGACGGGCTGGGTTCTTCGGCACCGCACATCAAGGCGGGCCGCATCAAGGCGCTGATGGTGGCGGGCACCAAACGCAATCCGGCTTTTCCGGACGTGCCCTGTGCGGCGGAAGTCGGCCTGCCCCAATACAGCGTGACGACCTGGTACGGCCTGTGGGCGCCCCGGGCGACGCCCGCCGATGTCCAGGCGAGGATCGTCGAGGAGGTACGCATCGCCGGCACGGGCGACGACGTCAGGACCGCCTGGGCCGCCAACGGCGCGCACTTCGGCACCTTGTCGCCGGCGCAGTTCAACGACTACGTCAACGCCGAAATCGTGCGTTGGGCGGCGGTCGCCAAGGCGGCCAATTTCAAGCTCGAATAGCCGCCCGGGCCGGCCGGAAAACCACAGGCAAGGTTTACCCGAATGGTTATGAAATATACCTAGATGCAAGAATCCGCTCGCCGTGGCATCGAGCCGAAACGGCGTGGTATTTCATCACCGGAGGAGACATCCCTATGCATACTAAAAAAGCACTCGTCCTGGCCGTTTTGGCGGCGTCCACGGGCGCGATGGCCCAGTCGTCGGTCACCATCTTCGGTGTCGTCGATGTCGCCGCCACCCGCATCAGCGGCTCGGGCGCCGGCAACCGCCTCGGCTTGTCGAGCGGCGGCAACGCCGCCAGCCGCCTGGGCTTCCGCGGCACCGAGGACCTGGGCGGCGGCCTGTCCGCCAGCTTCTGGCTGGAAGGCGCCCTGGGCATCGACACCGGCACCGGCACCGCCGGCGGGCCGCTGCTGTTCCAGCGCCGTTCGACGGTCAGCCTGTCCAACCAGTTTGGCGAACTGCGCCTGGGTCGCGATTACCTGCCGACCTGGTGGAACATCGCCTTGCTGGAGCCCTTCGGTGCGCGCGGTGTCGGTACCAGCCAGGCGCACAGCAACTTTGGCTACAACACCATCTGGAGCAACAACTCGGTGGGCTACATCCTGCCGGCCACGCTGGGCGGCGTTTACGGCCAGGTGCAGTACGCCTTCGGCGAAAAGTCCTCGACGGCGCCCAACGACAAGCAGGGCAACACCCTGAGTGGGCGCCTCGGCTATCAGAACGGCCCGTTGAACGTGGCGGCCGCGTACAGCGAGTTCAAGCAGGTTCTGGGCGCGTCGGACGTGGCGCCCGTGACCATCGGTCGCGATCTCAAGGTGGGCAACGTCGCCGCGACCTGGGACTTCGGCGTGGTCAAGCCCTATGTGTTCTACGGCCAGGAAAAAGTCACCGGCAATCCGGCCGGCAACAACCGCCTCGACTCCTACATGCTCGGCGCCACCGCGCCGCTGGGCGGGCTGGGCGAGTTGCGTGCCACCGTGGCGCGCTACGACCTGAAGGACAGCTCCAGCGACTTCAACAAGGTGGCGATCGGCTACGGCTACCTGTTCTCCAAGCGCACGCAGTTCTACGTGACGGCCGCGCGGCTGACGAACAAGGGCGCGGGCACCCGCAGCCTGGCGGCGGACGGCATGGCCACGCTGGCGCCGATCCGTGCCGGCGGCAACTCGACCGGCCTGGACGTTGGCATCCGCCACAGCTTCTGATCCGGCCTCCGGCGGCACGCGCCGCCGGGTGTCGTCGTCAGGACAGCCGGAAGACCTCGATCAACACGCAGCCGGCCTGCCGGTTGCCGACGCCCACCGCCAGCACGGTGTTGAGGTGGCGCCATGCCGGCGCGCCCGTGGTGAAGCGCATCGCGGTGCGAAAGAAATACTCCGTCGGCGCGACCGGTTCGCCTGCCGCCAGCCGGCACATCACCTCGGCCGGGCCGTGGCGCAGGCCCCGGCTTTCCACCTCGACCAGGGCGCCGTCGTTCAGCGCGATCACGTAACGCGCATCGATCTCCAGCACGCCGTCCTGGCGGGCGATCTGCCAGTCGACGCCGCCCGGCACGATGCTGCCCTGCAGGTGTGGGCCGGAGACGTCGCCGCCGAGCAGCGATACGTAGCGACGCTCGCCGAGCGGGGCGGGGCCGAGCGACACGAGCGGACCGACGTCGCAGCGGATGCTGCAGAGGTGCGAGGCCGGCGGAAAGATGGGCGGGACGTTCATGTTCATGGCGATAAGTTAAGCGCTGTCGCGGGTGCCGGCGTCATCCTAAAAGCCGACCCGGCGGCGGCGGCGGCAACGCACGGTGGTGGAGGGCGGCGACATGGATAGCTGGTCCCTGCTGTCTTCGGCGGCCCGGCCCGAGCAACGGGTGCTGGCGCGCCTGGTTTCCGGCATCGGCATGGCGGGGTTCGCGCAGGCCGCGCTGGAGGGCCTGAGCGGGCTGTTCGCGGTGGGTTCCTGGTCGGTGTACGAGCTGGTCGCGGGCCGTCCGCCGCGCCTGCACCTGTCGGCCAGCCGGCTGGCGGTGGACTCCACGGCGGATTGTTTCGCCACCTACCGCGACGCCGGCCTCTACCGGCACGACCGCAGTTTCGACATGGCGCGCCGCGCGGCACCGTCCGGCGAGGCGGTCATGCTGAAGACCCGCGCATGCGACCTCGCCGCGCCGCACCGCGACGCCATCTACCGGCGCCACGCCATCCTCGAGCGACTGTCGGTGGCGCAGGCCCGGCCGGGCGGCGGCGTGCTGGCGGTCAACCTGTACCGGCACGACGGCCAGGGATGTTTCGCGGCGGCCGACATGGAGGGTTTCGCCGCCACCGCCTTGCCCCTGATCGCCACGGTGGACCGGCATCTGGCCTGCGGCGCCGAAGCCTCCCCGGCGGGCGCCGCATGCGGCTGGCTGCTGCGCCGGTGTCCCGGCCTCACCCCGCGTGAACTCGATGTGCTGGAGCTGCTGCTGCGCGGCCTCACCTACGACGGAATCGCCGCGCAACTGGGCCTGGGCGTCGGCACCGTCAAAACCTACCGCGCCCGGGCTTTCGAGCGATTGGGCATCCACTTCAAGAACGAACTGTTCGCGCTGGCCCTGTCTCACGGACAGCCCGGACACGCGGCCGCGACGCTTGCCGGCTGAGCTGTCATCTTCTCGACCGACAGTTCGCGGCCGCCACGTCGCCACACTGAAACCTTCGTCAATCGGAGACAACGCATGCTGCGCCGACGCCAACTCATCATTTCCATCCCCTGCCTGAGCGCCCTGGCGCTGGCCGCACCCGTGGCCCGGGCGCAGGGCTTTCCCGATCATTCGCTCAAGCTGATCGTCGGCTTTCCGGCCGGCACCGGGCCGGACGTGGTGGCCCGCACCCTCGGGCTGAAGCTGCAGGAGGGCCTGAACCAGCCGGTGGTCGTCGACAACCGCGCCGGCGCCGGCGGCCAGATCGGGGCGCTGGCCGTGGCCAAGGCGCTGCCCGACGGCTACACGTTGCTGCTGGGCGAGGTCGGCTCCGTCAGCATCGCGCCGGCGGCCTACAGCAAGCTGCCCTACGACCCGGCGCGCGAACTGGTGCCGGTGGCCGAAGTGGCGCGCTCCGACTTCGTGCTGGTGGTGCCGCCCAATTCGCCGTCCCGCGATGTCAAGGCTTTCGTGGCCGCCGCCCGGGTCGGCAGCGACCGGGTCAATTTCGGCACGTTCGGCGCAGGCACTCCGGGGCATTTCGGCGCCGAGATGTTCGGCACCCAGGCGGGTTTCAGGATCGAGCCGATTCATTACCGCTCGACCGGGGACGCCATCACCGCGCTGGTCGCCGGCGACGTGCAGGGGGCGTTCGTCACCACCGCGCTGGCCGCCGCGCAGATCCGCGCCGGCAAGGTGCGCGGACTCGCCACCACCGCCGCCAGCCGCAGCGTGCAGTTGCGCGACGTGCCGACCTTCGCCGAAGCCGGAATGCCCCAGTTGAATTTCTCGGCCTGGATGGCCTTGCTGGCGCCCGCCGAAACGCCGGTCGCGGTGCTCGAGACGCTGAATCGCGCCGCGGTCGAGGCCGTGCAGTCGGCCCAGGTGCGCAAGACGCTGGAAGAAGCCGGTTTCACCGTCACCGGCACCAGCCGGGCCGACAGCGCCGGCATGCTGAAGGCAGAGGCTGCCCGCTGGGCGGCGGCCGTCAAGGCCTCGGGGTTCAAGGCCGACTGAGGGCGGCCCCCTGCTTTTCTTCGCGGCGCCTCAGCGCGAGGCGTCGCCGACGCGGATGACCACCGCCATGCCGGTGTCGCCGGCCGCACAGCCGGTGAACAGGCCGGTGCCGCCGCCGCGCATCTCGAGCTCCTCGATCAGCTCGATGACCGCACGCAGCCCGGTCGGCGCCTGCGGATGGCCCCAGACCAGGGAACAGCCGAAGTTGTTCATGCGCTCCCAGGCAAAGCCGGTGTCGCGGGCCAGCGCGATATCGTTGACCGCGAAGGGGTTGTGCGTTTTCACCGCGTCGATCGCCGCCATGTCCAGGCCGCTGGACTTGAGGGCGTTGAAGCAGGCGGGGGAGGGCGCCATCGGCATGTAGCCGGGCTCGACCCGCGCCATGCCGAAACCGAGAATGCGCACCTCGATTTCCGGTCGGGCCGACAACGCGCGCGCCCGCTCCCGCGTGGTGACGACGGCGCCGGCATGGCCGTCCGCCGGGTGGGTCTGGCCACCGAAGGTGACCGTGCCGCCGGGGCGTACCGGCTTGAGCTTGGCCAGGCCTTCGGCGGTGGTCGGGAACACGCCTTCGTCGGCCGACAGCATGCCCGCCTTGCCCAGGGGCACCTCCACCATGTAGCGGCGCTGAAACGCGCGGTCGTCGGCCAGCGCCGCCTGGTATTGGCCGTAGCGGTGCAGCTTGACGGCGTGCTGCTCGCCGGTGTCGATGCCGTACCGCCGGGCGACGTTTTCGCCGGTTTCCAGCATGGCGTTCTTCGCGTACGGGTCTTGCGCCATGTTGTCGATGACCCAGCGCTCGCTGACACCGTACCCGCCGGGGCCGGCCGGGTTGGGGTAGTGCACGGTCGGGCCGTTGGATTGCCGGTCGGCCATCACCAGCAGCGCACAGGTCGCGCTGCCGAGGGCGACCTCCTGCGCCGCCATCTGCAGCGCCCGCACGCTGGTGGCGCAGGCCTGCTGCACTGTCGGGCCGCCGACCCGGTCGATGCCCATCAGGCCGGTCACGTAGGGCAGGCCGTAGAAGCTGCCGGGGTAGGGGTTGGTGTGGCCGAGCACGGCGAGGTCGATGGCCTCCAGCGGCACGCCGCGTGCGTCGAGCGCCGAGCGGGCCAGGCGTGCGGCCAGCGGCAGGGTGTCCAGCGTGGCCAGGGAGCCCTGCCACTTGGCGAAGGGGCTCGACCAATAGTTGCCGTAGGGAATGAAGGCGTTCATGGGTCTCCTGTTTTTCGGGGGCTCGGGACAAACCCGGAGGCGGGACGTTTCAGCGGCCCGAGACGTTGTTGCGGCACGCAAGTGGTTATAGACTATAACTAGAAGTCGGGCCACCGCCAAGCGTCCGGAGTCGCATCCGGGAGCGGTGTTTCCACTCGTCCATCCACCGACATTTCGTCGTCTACTCCGATCCCGACCATGCAGATATCCCAACAGACCGTCATCGTTTCCGGCGGCGCATCCGGCCTCGGCGAAGCCTGCGCCCGCGAGTTCGCCCGCCTGGGTGCGCGGGTCGCGCTGTTCGACCGCAACTTCGACGGCGCCGGCAAGGTGGCGGCCGATATCGGCGAGCAGGCCCGCGCCTTCGCCTGCGACATCACCGACACCGCCAGCGTCGAAGCCGCGCTGGAGGCGGCGCGACAGGCGCTGGGCGATGCCCGCATCCTGCTCAACGTGGCCGGCATCGGCACCGCCAAGCGCCTGGTGCAACGGGACGGCTCCGCCGCACCGCTGGAAGATTTCGCCCGGGTGGTGGGCGTCAACCTGATCGGCACCTACAACCTCACCCGGCTGTTCGCCGCCCGCTGCGCTGCGCTGCCTCCGCTGGAAGAGGGCGAGCGCGGCTCGGTCATGTTCACCGCCTCCATCGCCGCCTACGACGGCCAGATCGGCCAGCAGGCCTACAGCGCTTCGAAGGGCGGCATCGTCGGCATGACCCTGCCGATGGCGCGCGACCTGGCGCGCCACGGCATCCGGGCCAACACCATCGCGCCGGGCCTGTTCCAGACGCCGCTGATGGAAGAGCTGCCCGAAGCGGCGAGGGAGTCGCTCGCCGCCTCCATTCCGTACCCCCAGCGGCTCGGCCGGCCCGACGAATTCGCGCGCCTGGCCGCGCACATCGCCGAGAACCTGCACCTCAACGGCGAAGTGATCCGGCTGGATGGCGCCCTGCGGCTCGCCCCGCGCTGACGCCGGCCGACGGATCGCCCTCGAATAACAACACGACAGGAGACAAATACCATGAACGAAATCGACCGCCGCAGCCTGCTGACCGGCACCCTGGGTGCTGCCATGGCGGGCCTGCTGCCCGCGCTGGCGCGTGCCCAAAGCCTGGACACCGCGCGCATCGTCTGCGGCTTTCCGGCCGGCGGCACGGCCGACGTGATGTCGCGCCGCGTCGCCGAGAAGCTCAATACCACCGGCTACGTGCGCAGCGCCGGCGTGGTCGACAACAAGACCGGGGCCAGCGGCCGCATCGCCGTCGAGACGGTGAAGAACGCCGTGCCGGACGGCGCCACGCTGCTGCTCACGCCGCACTCCATCCTCACCGTGGCGCCGGGCATCTACAAGAAGCTCAGCTACGACCCCTTCACCGACCTCGCGCCGGTGTCGCTGGGCGCCAGCTTTTCGCACGGCCTGGCGGTGGGCCCGGCGGTGCCGGCGAGCGTCAGGACGGTGCCGGACTTCATCGCCTGGGCCAAGGCCCACCCCGACCTCGCCAGCTACGGTTCGCCGGCAGCGGGTTCCATCCCCCACTTCATCGGCGCGCTGATCTCCAAGAACAGCGGCGTCGAGCTGAAGCACATTCCCTACCGCGGCTCGGTCCCGGGCATCGTCGACGTGATGGGCGGGCAGGTGGCTTCCATGTTCACGCCGGTGGGCGACTTCGTACCCAACGCCAAGGCCGGCAAGCTGCGCATCCTGGCGACTTCCGGTCCCCGGCGCACGCCCTTCACGCCCGATGTGCCGACCTTCGTCGAGCAGGGTTTCGGCTACATCAATTTCGACGAGTGGTACGGCTTCTATGCGCCCGCCAAGACCCCGGCGGCCGTGGTGACGGCGGCCAGCGCGGCCATCGGTCGGGCGCTGCGCGAGCAGTCGGTGATCGACAGCCTGGCGACCTTCGGCCTGGTCGCCGGCGGCAGCACGCCGGAGGTGATCGCCCGCATGACCCGCGAGGAATACGAGCGGTGGATGCCGATCGTCCAGCAGATCGGTTTCACGGCGGAGTCCTGATGCTGCGGGCGGGCGAGGGAGGCGCGCGAGGGGCCGGGCAAAATGGCGCCATGCCTTCCCCCGCTTCCGCCCCCGCCCCCGCCACCGCGCCTGTTTCCGCCTCCGCCTCGAACGGGCTGGACAGTTCCTTCCTCGAATCGCTGGTCGGCTACAACGCCCGCCGGGCCGCGTTGTCGATCATCGACGTCTTCATGGACCGCATGGCGGAGTACGAGCTGAGCGTGGTCGAGTTCTCGGTGCTGTCCCTGCTGGGGCACAACCCGGGCGCCACCTCGCGCCAGCTGTGCGGTGCCCTGGCGATCCTGCCGCCCAACCTGGTGAGCCTGGTCGCCTCGCTCGACAAGCGCGGGCTCATCGAACGCAAGCCGCATCCGACCGACGGGCGCGCCATCGGCCTGTACCTCAGCCGCACCGGCAAGGCGCTCCTGAAGAAAGCCGAGGCACGCGCCGTGGCGCTGGAGGTGGACGCCACCGCCCGTCTTTCGGACAAGGAGCGCCTGACCCTGCTCGACCTGCTGAAGCGGGTGTACAGCCCGGGCTAGGCCGGGCCGGCGGGCTCAGAGGTCGAAGAAGACCGTCTCGCGTTCGCCCTGCATGTGGATGTCGAACTGGTAGACCGTCTCGCCGCCGCGCTCGGTGCGCCGGGCGATCAGCGTGTCGCGCCGGGCGGCCGGCACACCGGCCAGCACCGGATCGGCCGCGTTGGCCGCTGCCTCGTCCTCGAAATACACCCGGGTGAAGGTGTGCAGCAACAGGCCGCGCATGGTCACGATCAGGTTGATGTGGGGTGCGCCTTCGCCTGTCTCGGCGCCCGGCTTCACGGTGGCGAAGTAGAAACGGTGGCCGGGATCGGTGCCGGTGCCGCAGCGGCCGAAGGCGCGAAAACCGCGTGCTGCGACATCCGCCTCGCTGGCCGGGTACACGCCGTCGCCGTCGGGCTGGCTGATCTCGATCATGGCGTCGAAGATGGTCTTGCCGTCGCCGTCGAACACCCGCCCTTCGAGGCGGATGCGCTCGCCGCGGGCGTCGTCCAGGGCCAGGACGGAGTCGAAGGGCTGGCCGAAGTCGTAGCCGTACTGGGCGGCGGTCAGGCCGTAGGCGAAGTAGGGGCCGACCGTCTGGGACGGGGTCTGGCCGAAGTTGTTTGCTAGTCCTTGCATCATGTCAGCGGGTCTCGAAAGGGGTTTCGTCGGCGCCGCGCAGCACCATGTCGAAGCGGTAGCCCAGCGCGTAGTTCTCTTCGGTCAGGTCGAGGTCGAAGTCGGAGATGAGGCGGCTGCGTGCCTTTTCGGGCGTGCCGGTGTACATCGGGTCGTACTGCAGCAAGGGGTCGCCCGGAAAGTACATCTGCGTGATCAGCCGGCTGCCGAAATGCTCGCCGAACAGGGACAGGTGGATGTGCTGCGGCCGCCAGGCGTTGGGGTGGTTGCCCCAGGGGTAGGCGCCCGGCTTGATGGTGAGGAAGCGGTAACGGCCCTCGTCGTCGGTCATGCAGCGGCCGGCGCCCAGAAAGTTGGGATCGAGCGGCGCGTCGTGCTGGTCGCCCTTGTGCACGTAGCGGCCGGCGGCGTTGGCCTGCCAGATCTCCACCAGCGTGTTGCGCACCGGGCGGCGGCGCTCGTCGAGCACCTGGCCGGCGAGCACCATGCGTTCGCCGATGGGCTGGCCGTTGCGCTGCGCGTTGCGGGTCAGGTCGTGGTCGAGGGCGCCGATGGCGCTGTGGCCGTAGACCGGCTGGCGCAGCTCGCCCAGCGCTGCCTTCAAGGGCACCAGCGGCCGGGTGGGGCCACGCTTGGCCGTGGAGGCGTAGCCGGGATACAGGTGTCCGGGATGGCTGTCGAAGTCGCGCGGAGCCAGCGTGGGCTGCGCGTGCGCGAGGGGATCGGTGACGGTGTTCATCGGGGTGGGGCTCTTGGGGCGGGTGATGTGGTGGGGTCAGTCCAGCGTGATGTTGGCGTTGCGGATGACCTCGGAGAAGCGGGCCTGCTCGTCCTTCAGGAAACGCGCGAACTCCTCGCGGCTGACGGGAAAAGGTTCGTAGCCGAAGCTCGCGAACTTTTCCTTGACTTCGGGCGTCGCCAGGGCGGTGGCGGTGTCGCGCCGAATCTTGTCGGTGACGCCTGCGGGCAGGCCGCGCGGAACCGCCAGGGCGTTCCAGCCGATGACCTCGAAGTTGGACGGCCCGCCGGATTCGGCCACCGTAGGCACCGATTCGAAGCCCGCCACGCGGCGCGGCGCGGCCACGGCCAGCAGGCGGATCTTGCCGGCCCGGTACAGCGGGCCGGCGGTGCCGCTGCTGCCCAGCGCGAACGACAACTCGCCGTTGGCCACGGCGGTATAGAGCTGCGTGGTCTCCTTGTAGATCACATGCTGCATGTCGGTGCCGGTGCGCGCCTTCAGCAGCTCGGAGCCCAGGTGCACCGGGTTGCCGACCGACCACGATCCGAAGTTGAGCTTGCCGGGGTGCGCCTTGGCGTCGGCGATGAGGTCGCCCATGGTCTGGTACGGGCTGTTGGCCGGCACGGTGACGAAGAAGTAGGTGCGGAACAGGGGCAAAAGCGGTTCGAAATCCGCGTTCACGTCGTAGGGCAGCTTCTTGAACAGCGCGGGGTAGGCGGCCAGGTGGACGTTGTCCAGCTGGATCATGTCGTGGCCGTCCTTGGCGCCGCGCTTGAAGGCGTCGATGGCGATGAAGCCGTTGCCGCCCGGCCGGTTTTCGACCACCACCGGCTGGCCCCAGGCGCGGCTGAGACGGTCGGCCACCAGCCGGGCCGTGCCGTCCGGGCCGCCGCCGACGGGAAACGGGTTGATCAGGCGAACCGGACGCGTCGGGAAACTGACGGGGTCCTGGGCCATCGCCAGCGAAGGGGCCATGCCGGCGGCGACCACGGCGGTGGAGAACAGCAGCAGCTGGCGGCGAACGGTGGAAGCGATCATGGGTCTTGTCTCCGGATCTTCTGTGTGAATGGGCGCGCATCTCGGGCGCATTGCCGGCCACGACTCTAAGCGGGCGTGTGCATGCTGTAAATTGAGGAATTCGAGCATTTCAATAAGCATCGGTAATTGATGAAGCCTGCGTCCGACGACAGCTTTTCGCGCGGCCTGCAGCTGCGGCACATGCGCTGCCTGGTGGCCGTCGCCCAGGAGCGGCATCTCGCGCGGGCGGCCGAACGGCTGGCGGTGAGCCAGCCCGCGGTGTCGCGCATCCTGGCCGAACTGGAAGCGCTGGCGGGCGAGCGCCTGGTCGAGCGCACCGAGCAGGGCCGGCGCGGCATCCGCGGCCTGACGCCGGCCGGCGAGCGCCTGCTCGCGCATGCCGTGCGCATGCTCGAGGCGGTGCAACAGGCGGCGGCCACGCTGGCACCTTCGCCGGGCGGCGTGGCGGCGCGCCTGCGCCTGGGCGCATTGCCGAGCGCCGCGCAATCGCTGTTGCCGGCCGCGCTGGTGCGGCTGCGCGCGCAGATGCCGGACCTGCGGCTGGAGGTGCGGGTGTCGGCCAACGATGCCTTGCTGGACGACCTGCGGGCCGGCACGCTCGACCTGATCGTCGGCCGCATGAGCGACCCGCGGCTGATGGAGGGGCTGAGTTTCGAGCTGCTGCGCATCGAACCGCTGGTGTTCGTGGTGCGGTCGGGGCATCCGCTCGCGGGCAGTCGCTCCGGCCTGGCCGCACTGGCCGGACTGGACTGGGTGGTCTACCCGGAGCGCACGGTGCCCCGCCACAACACCGAGAGCCTGCTGGCCGCCCGCGGCATGGCGCTGCCGGAGCGGTTGACGCAGACGCTGGACATGTCCGTGGCGCGCGGGCTGGTGCTGAGATCGGACGCGGTGTGGGTCACGCCGGTGGGCGCGGTGCAGCAGGACATCGCCGAGGGCCGGCTGGTGCGGCTGCGCATCGAGTCGGCCGGCACCGAGGAGCCGGTGGGCCTGCTGTGGCGGCGCGACGCGGTGCTGGCGGCGCCGGCCGAGGCGCTGGCGGTGCTGCTGCGCACCGAGACTTCGGCGCCGCGATCCCCGCGCGGCCGGGCACGACCGGGCAAGGCCTGAGCGTCAGCTGCCGGGCTGGTAGGGTTCCAGCAAGCCCTTTTCGCGGAGGATGCCGCTGGCGATGCCGAAGGCGTGGTTGGCGACCGGCACGCCGCAGTAGATGGCGGCCATCTGGATCACCTCCTTGATGTCGTCGGGCGTCAGGCGGGAGTCCTCCGGGCCGTCGAGCGCGGCGCGCACGTGCATGGCGAACTCCTCGTAGGCATGGATGCCCAGCATCATCGACAGCACCATGAAGCGGCGGGTCTTGTCGCCCAGCGCCGGGCGGCCCCAGATGTCGTTCCAGGCGTGCACCGTGATCATTTCCTGGAACTCGGCATTGAAGGCGCTGCGGTTGGCGAGCGACTTGTCCACCCACGCGTCGCCCAGCACGCGCCGGCGGTTGAGGAGGCCGTCTTCGTAGGCCTGGCTTGTCTCGGTATTCTTCATTTCTGCCTTTGCTTGGAGGTGGATTCGGTGAGTTCGCGGCGCAGGCGGCCGGCCTGCTCGCGTGCCTGCACGCCGGCCTTCGACGCCAGCGTGGGCGAAAACCATTCGTCCGCCGCGCCGGCCGGAATGCGGCTGCGCAGTCGTTCGATATTGGCGAGCATGCGTTGGGCATCGACCACCAGGCCGGGCAGGGCGCCGGCCATGGCGGCGGTGCTGCCGTGCGTGGCCAGCACCAGCGCCGGCCAGGTCGCCAGCTCGGCCTGCCAGGGGCCCAGCGCGCGCTCGTGCGCCTGCGGCATGGCGCCGAGCAGGGTGCTCACCATCGAGGGCGTGCGGTGCGCCGCCGCGACGGCCACCATCGACGCCACCGGATTGCGCTTGTGCGGCATCGCCGACGAGCCGCCCCGGCCGTCTTCCGACGGCTCGGCCACCTCGCCCAGCTCGAACTGGCTCATCAGGGCGACATCGCCGGCGATCTTGCCCAGCGCACCGGAGATCACGCCGAGTTCGCAGCCCAGCCGCACCCAGCGGTCGCGCTGGGTGTGCCAGGCGAGCGTCGGCTCGGCGAGGCCCAGGGCCGCCGCCATGCGGCGTGCCACGGCCGGCCCCCGGTCGCCCATCTGGGCCAGCGTGCCCACGGCGCCGCCGAGCTGCAGCTGCAGCGCGGACTCCGCCGTGGCGAGCAGGGCGGCGTGGCAGCGCACCAGCGGCGCGGCCCAGCCGGCGGCCTTGAAGCCGAAGCTGGTGACCGAGCCCGGCTGCATCAGGGTGCGCGCCAGCACCGGGGTGTCGGCGTGGCGTTCGGCCAGGTCGAGCAGGGCGAGCGCGCAGGTTTGCAGATCCGCCGCGATGAGGTCGACGGCCTGGCGGGTCAGCATCGCCATCGCGCTGTCGATCACGTCCTGGCTGGTGCTGCCCAGGTGCACGTATGCGAGTGCCTCGGGCGCCTGCAGCCGCACCGCTTGCTTGAGCGCCTTGACCAGCGGAATGGCGACGCTGCCCGCGCGGGCGCTTTCGTGTGCGATGGCGGCCGCGTCGAAGCGCTCGGCCTGTGCGCAGATTCGGCGGATGCTGTCCGCGGCCTGCGTCGGCAAGAGGCCTTCCTCGGCCTGGGCGCCGGCGAGTGCGGCCTCGAAAGCCAGCATGGCCCGCACGAAAGGCGGGCCTTCAAAAATGTCCAGGCTGGCCGGAGAAGAGAGAAATGCTTCGAAAATACTCATGGGGCCGCAATATCCTACATTCCGCAAAAGATCGAATGGTTATTCGATATAAGGATCCCGCCAGACCATTTGCGCCGGTTCGATGGCGCGCCTGCAACTGCCGTGGCATTACCTTCAGCGATCGGACGCAGGCACCGACTTCGCGTGTAAACTGAAACGTACTGACATAACGACACTTATAAGTCGTTTTGTTACATCTTGGGAAGTGCCGTCAGGGGTGTTGCAGCCGTCGACCGTGCTGCTGGCGCCACGCGTGGACGAATGCTGTCCCGTGGCTGTTTTGCGTTTGGCTAGGGGTCGTCGCGTGGGTGAGTCGTTCCAGTCCGTGCTTTTGCGGTTTGCGCTTGCGCAGGCCTGATGCTGGCCTCGATGTTGTCGCTATCCAGGGGAAGCGTGGCCGGCAGGCGCCTCGGACGTCGCGCCGGGGAATGGGCCATGCTGGTGCTGGCGCTGTTGCTGGTCGCGATGTGCGGCGGATATCTGTACTACCAGGAGTACCTGCGCACCGACCACTATGAGCGGCGCCGCCTGGAGACCCAGGTACGCATCCTCGACGAGCGCCTGGGATCGCAGTTCCAGACGATCGCCCATGCGCTCGACGCGGTGCGCGACGCGCCCGACATCTTCGACCGCTCCGATGAAGACGCCCGCACGTCGCGCCGCCTGCAAGGGCTCGCTGGACTGTTGCAATCGGTCAGCCACCTGCAACTGGTGTCCGGGCAGGGGATCGTCCTCGCGGCCTCCGATCTCGCCCATGTCGGCCAGAGCCTCGCCGATGCGCCCCTGTTTCTGGACGCCCGCCGGCACCAGGACTGGCCGCAGGTGCTGCGCATCTCCCGGATCGAGCCGTTGCCCGCGGGCAGCGCGCCGCCGCCCGGCATCGCCGTGGTGCGCATGCTGACCACCGCCTCCGGCTTCGGCGGCATCGCCTACGCGGTCATCGACGAAGCCCGGCTTTCCGCCACGCTGGCGTCCATCGTCTATGCGCCCGACATGCGCCTGTCGCTGGCCACCCGGGACGGCGGCGAAATCATCCGGGCCTCGGGTCCGTCAGAAGGTCCGCCGGCCGGCGACGAGCGGCTGAACGTGCGCCACGAGGTGAATGTCGGGTCGGTGCAACTCGACCAGCCGCTGTTCGTGGTGGCCAGCCGGTCACGCGCCGCCATCTACGCTTCGTGGCGAGCGCGCGCCACCCTGTTCGCCGGGCTTTTCGGCGGCGCCGCGCTGCTGTGCGCCGCCGGACTCGGCCTGCACCAGTTTCGTCGCAGCGAACGCGAGCGGCGCCGGGAGTTTGTGCTGGAGGAAGAGCGCTCGCAGGCCGAGCGGCTCGACTTCATCCTGGCCGGCGCCAACATCGGCCTGTGGGACTGGGACGTGGCGGCGCACCGCATCCACTTCAACCAGCGCTGGTACCAGATGCTGGGCATCGACCGGGGTCAGGTCGGCGCCGGGGCGGAGGACTGGCGTGCGCTGGTCCACCCCGAGGACGCCGAACGGTTGCGCGGCGTCATCGCGCGGCATTGGGAGAGCGAAGCCGAGGTTCACGAGGCCGAATACCGCGTGCGTCGCCCGGACGGCCAGTGGGTCTGGCTGCTCGATCGCGGCAAGGTCATGCAGCGCGACCGCAACGGCGCTCCGCTGCGCATCGTCGGCGCGCACATGGACATCACGCCGCACAAGCGCGCGAACGAAGCGCTGCGGCAGAGCGAAGCGCGTTTCCGGGCACTGACCGAACTGTCGTCCGACTGGTATTGGGAGCTGGACGAATACCACCGCTTCGCCCACTTCGAAGGCTATTCCGACACCGAGATCGGCATGCCCAAGGAAGACAACATCGGCCTGACGCGCTGGGACCTCGGCGCGCTCAACATGACCGACTCGCTGTGGGCGCGCCACCGCGCCACGCTGGACGCGCACCAGGTCTTCCACGACCTCGAACTGCAACGCCTGGACAACACCGGCAATGTCTACTGGGTGTCGATCAGCGGCGCGCCGATCTTCGACGCGGACGGCCGTTTCCGCGGCTATCGCGGCATCGGCCGCAGCATCACCGAGCGCAAGCGGGTCGAGGACGAGATCGAGCGCCTGGCTTTCTACGACGCCCTCACCGCCCTGCCCAACCGGCGCCTGCTGCTCGACCGCCTGATGAACGCTCTCGCACGCTGCCGCGAGAGAGGCTCGTGCGGAGCCTTGCTGTTCATCGACCTGGACAATTTCAAGGACCTGAACGACACCATGGGCCACGACGTGGGGGACACCCTGCTCGAACGCGTGGCCAACCGCATCACGACCTGCGCGCGCCCGGGCGACACCGTCGCCCGGCTGGGCGGCGACGAGTTCGTGGTGATGCTCGAAGGCCTGGCCGGCGACGAGGCACGAGCCACCGAACAGACGCGGACACTGGCCGAGCGGGTACTGGAAGTGCTCAACGAGCCCTATCTGCTGGACGGCTACCAGCACCACAGCACGCCCAGCGTCGGCATCGCCATCTTCGACGGCGGCGTGGAGAGCGTCGACGACCTGCTCAAGCGCGCCGATCTGGCGATGTACCAGGCCAAGGCCGCCGGACGCAACACGCTGTGCTTCTTCCACCCGGAGATGCAGCAGGCGGTGAGCGAGCGCTCGGCCCTGGAGGCCGATCTGCGCAACGCCATTCCCCAGCAGGAGCTGCTGCTGTACTACCAGCCGGTGATCAACCACGAAGGCCGCCTGATGGGCGCCGAGGCGCTGCTGCGCTGGCAACACCCGGTGCGCGGCATGGTGGCGCCGGGCGAGTTCATCCCGCTGGCCGAGCGCACCGGGCTGATCCTGCCCATCGGCTACTGGGTGCTGGAGGCGGCCTGCCGCCAGCTGGTCGCCTGGGCCGCCGAGCCGGCCACCCGCGGGCTGACGCTGGCGGTCAACGTCAGCGCCCGGCAGTTCCGCCAGGTCGATTTCGTGCCGAGCGTGCTGGGCGTGCTGGAGCGCACCGGCGCGCTGGCGGATCGCCTGAAGATCGAACTGACCGAGAGCCTGCTGCTCAACGATGTCGAGGACATCATCGCCAAGATGGCGGCCCTGAAGGCGTCGGGCGTCGGCTTTTCGCTGGACGATTTCGGCACCGGGTATTCGTCGCTGAGCTACCTCAAGCGGCTGCCGCTCGACCAGCTCAAGATCGACCAGTCTTTTGTGCGCGACGTGCTGACCGACCCCAACGACGCGGCCATCGTGCGCACCATCCTGGCCCTGGCCGAGAGCCTGGACCTGGCCGTGGTGGCCGAAGGCGTCGAGACGGAGGGCCAGCTCGATTTCCTGCGGCAGAGCGGCTGCCGCGCCTTCCAGGGTTACTACTTCAGCCGGCCCAAACCGGTCGACGAGATGCTGGCGAGCCTGTCGCCCAGGGCCCTGCAGAGCACCGTGGTCGGCTGAGCCTCAGGCTGGGCGTGCCGCGGCGCGCAGCGCGCGCGCGGCCTCCTGCACGAGTGCCGGGCCGCGATAGATGAATCCGGTATAGACCTGCACCAGGTCGGCGCCGGCGCGCAGCTTGGCCACCGCGTCTTCGCCGCTCAGCACGCCCCCCACGCCGATGATCGGAAAACCGGCACCCAGCCGCGCCCGCAGGCCGGCGATGACGCGGTTGCTGACCTCCCGCACCGGCCGGCCCGACAGCCCCCCGGCCTCTTCGGCGTGCGGCAGGCCGTGCACGGCGGAGCGCTCGATGGTGGTGTTGCTGGCGATCACGCCGTCCATGCCGTGGCGCAGCAGGGCGTCGGCGACGGCCGTCACCTGCAGTTCGTCCAGGTCGGGGGCGATCTTGACGAACAGGGGCACCTGCCTGCCGTGCGTGTAGGCCAGCAGGCGGCGGCGGGTGGCCAGTGCGCTGAGCAGGTTGTCCAGCGCTTCGTCGGACTGCAGCGCGCGCAGGTTCTGGGTATTGGGCGAGCTGATGTTCACGCAGACGTAGTCGGCATGCGGATAGACGCCGTCGAGGCACAGCAGGTAGTCGTCGGTGGCGCGCTCGATGGGCGTGGCGGCGTTCTTGCCGATGTTCAGGCCCAGCACCATCGGCGCCTTGCGCTGGCGCAGTTTCGAGCGGGCGACGTTTTCGAGAAAGCCGTCCAGGCCCTGGTTGTTGAAGCCCAGGCGGTTGATCAGCGCCTCGGCTTGCGGCAGGCGGAACATGCGCGGCTTGGCATTGCCCGGCTGCGGTTTCGGCGTGACGGTGCCGACCTCGATCGAGCCGAAGCCCATCGCACCGAAGGCGTCGATGCAGCGGGCGTTCTTGTCGAGTCCGGCGGCCAGCCCGATGCGGTTGGGGAACTCGATGCCGGCCAGGCGCACCGGGTCGGCGATGACCGGCTGTTGCCACAGGGCCTGCAGCGGCGTGTTCTGGCCGCGTGCCAGCCAGTCGAGGGTGAAGTCGTGCGCCTGTTCGGCATCGAGTTTGAAAAGCAGGGAGCGGGCGAGCGGATAGGGCAGCAGAGGCATTGGATAATTCCGGATCAATTGCGACGGATTCTCTCCCATGACCACCCCCACTTCCGCCTCGGCCGCACAGCCGTCCCAAGACGAACTCAAGGCCCAGGTCGGCCGCGCCGCCCTGGCCTACGTGGTCCCGGGCGAGGTGGTCGGCGTGGGCACCGGCTCCACCGTCAACAAGTTCATCGACGCGCTGGCCGACATGCGCGACCGGATCGCCGGCGCGGTGTCGAGCTCGCTCGCCAGTACCGAGCGCCTCGAGGCGCTGGGCATCAAGGTGCTGGATGCGAACGAGGTGGACTCGCTGGCGGTGTACATCGACGGCGCGGACGAGATCGACGGCAAGGGCTACATGGTCAAGGGCGGCGGCGCTGCGCTGACCCGCGAAAAGATCGTCGCCGCGCTGGCGAAGCAGTTCGTCTGCATCGCCGATGCGTCGAAGCAGGTCGAGGCGCTGGGGCGTTTTCCGCTGCCGGTCGAGGTGATCCCGATGTCGGCCAAGCGCATCACGCGCCAGTTCGCCGCACTGGGCGGCGAGGCCACCCTGCGCATGAAGGACGGCCAGCCGCTGGTCACCGACAACGGCCAGCACATCCTGGACGTGCGCGGCCTGCAGATCACCGACCCGCCGGCCTTCGAATCCCAGGTGAACCAGTGGCCCGGCGTGGTGACGGTCGGCGTGTTTGCGCACCAGCGCGCCAACGTCTGCCTGCTGGCCACGCCGGCCGGCGTGCAGACGCTCCTTTTCTAGCTCAGAACTGGATGCCCGACGGGCTCGCGGCCGGTGCTGCGGGCGCTGCCGGTGCACGGATCGGCGCCGGTGCGGCGGTGCCGGCCGCAGGGCGGGCCGGCACGGCGGCGACCAGCGGCGTGGCCGGCGGCGCCTGGTAGTTCGCCGGCAGTTGCGACTGCTTCGGGTAGGCGGCGAGGTCGAGGTACTGCGTCCATTCGGTGCTGGAGAAGCCGTGCAGACCCTGCTGGCCGACGGTGGCGTACGGCAGGTTCGTGTTGCCGCTGATGCGGGTGAGCGCTTCGGCGTCCGCCGCGGTCGAAACCGTCTTTTCGACGAAAGGCACACCGCGCCCGCGCAGCAGGGATCGCGCCTCGGCGCATGGCGAGCAATCCTGGGAGGTGTACAGCGTGACCGGGTAACGCTGCGCGACCTGCCGCAGTTCGTACGGCAGGCCGGCAGCGTTGCCGACGGCGCCGCCCGCAGGCTTGGCTTCCACATTCGACACGGCCGCAGGCGGTCTGTCGACCGCGCTGCCAGCAGGCCGGTCGGAGAAGGTCACCTTGCCGTCGGGACCGACGATGCGATAGACCTGCTGCGCCTGCACACCTGCCGCAAACGCCAGCGGCAGGGCCGCGACCAGGGCGATCAACGCCTGCTTGCGGCCGCGCATCACGGCTGGCCGGCGGGCGCCATGCCCTGGTGGCGCAGCAGTGCGTCGATGGTCGGCGCCCGGCCCCGGAAAGCCTTGAAGGACTCCATCGCCGGCCGGCTGCCGCCGGACTCCAGGATGGCCTCGCGGTAGCGGCGGCCGGTTTCCGGGTTGGGCAGGCCGTCGGTGCCGGCGGATTCCTCGAAGGCCGCATAAGCGTCGGCGCTCAGCACCTCGGCCCACTTGTAGCTGTAGTACCCGGCGGCATAACCGCCCGCGAAGATGTGGCTGAAGGTGTGCACGGTGCGGCTGAAGGCAGGCGACTGCAGCACCGCGACTTCCTTGCGGACCGCATTCAGCAGGGGCATGAAGTCCTGCTCCGGGTCGTGCTCGGAATGCAGCAGCATGTCGAACAGCGAAAACTCGACCTGGCGCAGCGTGGCCAGTCCGCTCTGGAAGTTCTTGGCCTTGAGCATCTTGTCGAACAGCTCGCGCGGCAGCGGCTCGCCGGTGTCGGCGTGCGCGGTCATGTGACGCAGCACATCCCACTCCCAGACGAAGTTCTCCATGAACTGGCTCGGCAGCTCCACCGCATCCCATTCGACTCCGTTGATGCCGGACACGTCGTGTTCGTTCACCTGGGTGAGCATGTGCTGCAGGCCGTGGCCGAACTCGTGGAAGAGGGTGATGACATCGTCGTGCGTGAGCATCGGCGGCTTGCCGTCGATGCCTTCGCCGAAATTGCAGACCAGTTGAGCCACCGGGGTCTGCAAACGGCCGTCGTCGGGGCGCAGCCAGCGGGCGCGCACATCGTCCATCCAGGCACCGCCGCGTTTGCCGGCGCGAGCCGACGGGTCGAGATAGAACTGGCCGATCAGCGCTGGGGCGTGGCCGTCCGGACGCGGCCGTTCGATGCGGTAGAAGCCGACCGAGGGGTGCCACACAGGCGCCTGGTCGCGGCGGATCTGCACATCGAAGAGGGTCTCGACGATCTTGAAAAGACCGGCCAGCACCTTGGGCGCCGGCAAATACTGCTTGACCTCGTGCTCGCTGAACGCATAACGCGCTTCCTTGAGCTTTTCACCGATGTAGGTCCAGTCCCAGGGCTGCGGATCGGGCAGGCCGAGTTGCTCGGCGGCGAAGGCGCGCATGTCGGCCACGTCCTGCTCGCCGTAAGGCTTGGCACGGCGGGCGAGATCGTGCAGGAACTCGATCACCTCGGCAGGCGACTCCGCCATCTTGGGCACCACCGAGACCTCGGCGAAGTTGGCGTAACCGAGCAGGCGGGCCTCCTCGCGGCGCAGGGCCAGGGTCTCCTTGATGATGGCGCTGTTGTCGAACTTGCGCTGCTCGTCGGTGCCGATCTCGCTGGCGCGGGTGACGTACGCGGTGTAGAGCTTGCGGCGCAATTCGGAGCTGTGCGCGAACTGCATCACCGGCAGATAGCTCGGCATCTTCAGGGTGATCTTGTAGCCTTCCCGGCCATCCGCCTGGGCGGCGGCACGGTAGCCCTGCACCGCGTCGTCCGGCAGGCCGTCCAGTTCTTCGAGGCTGGCGAAATAAGAGAACGCATCGGTGGCGTCGAGGGCGTTTTCGCTGAACTTCTGGCTCAGCTCGGCCTGGCGCTCCTGCAGGGCGGCGAAACGTTCGCGGTCGGCGCCCTGCAGCTCGGCGCCGGACAGCACGAAGTTGCGGACCGAATTCCTGTGGGCCTGGCGCTGTTCGGCGTCGAGCGTGGCGGTGTCGATGGCCTTGTACTTGGCGTACAGGCGTTCGTCGGCGCCCAGCCGGGTCCAGAACTCGGTGACCTTGGGCATGGCCGCGTTGTAGGCGGCGCGCAGTTCGGGCGTGTCGGCCACGGCATTCAGGTGGCCGACGGTGCCCCAGGCGCGGCCGAAGCGCTCGGTGGCCACGTCCAGCACCTTGGCCATCTCGGTCCAGTCGGTGGGAAAGTCGGGCGCGGTGACGGTTTCGAGGGCCTGCTCGGCCTCGGCCAGCAACTGGTCGATGGCAGGAGCGACGTCCTCGGGACGGACGCGGTCGAACAGGGGCAGATCGGAAAAGTCGAGGAGGGCATTGGTCATAGCCCCGATTTTGCGACACACCGCCCGGGTTCAAGTGCCCGGACGATAGATGCTCCTTATGTCGGCAATCAAGCCGCCGTGCGTTCGGCCGATTCGATCGTATTGACCAGCAGCATGGTGATGGTCATGGGGCCGACACCGCCCGGCACCGGGGTGATCCAGCCGGCGACCTGCGACACGCCGGCGAAGTCGACGTCGCCGCAGAGCTTGCCGGCGTCGTCCCGGTTCATGCCGACATCGATCACCACCGCGCCCGGCTTCACCATGTCGGCGGTCAGCACGTCGCGCTTGCCCACGGCGGCGACGATCACGTCGGCCTGGCGCGTCATGGCGCCCAGGTCGGCGGTGGCGCTGTGGCAGATCGTGACGGTGGCGCTCTTGGCCAGCAGCATCAGGGCCATCGGCTTGCCGACGATGTTGCTGCGGCCGATGACCACCGCGTGTTTGCCGCGCAGGTCGTAGCCGATGGAGTCGAGCATCTTCATGCAGCCGTAGGGCGTGCAGGGCCAGAAGCCCGGGCCGCCGGTCATCAGGGCGCCGGCCGAGGCGATGTGGAAGCCGTCCACGTCTTTCTCGGGCGCGATCGCCTCGATCACCTTCTGCGCGTCGATGTGCGCCGGCAGCGGCAGTTGCACCAGGATGCCGTGGATGGCCGGATCGGCATTGAGCGCTGCGACGCGACTCAGCAATTCGGTCTCGGTCATGGCGGCGTCGTACTTCTCCAGCACCGAATGCAGGCCGTTGTCTTCGCAGGCCTTGACCTTGTTGCGCACATAGACCTGGCTGGCCGGGTTGTCGCCCACCAGGACCACCGCCAGACCCGGCGTGATGCCGCGTGCGCGGAGCCTGGCGGCGCGTTCGGCGACGTCGGTGCGGAGCTGGCGGGAGAGGGCGGTGCCGTCGATGATCTGGGCGGTCATGGCTGGAAAAGTAAGGCTGAAAATGAAAAACGCCCGTGTGACGGTTGTCAGACGGGCGCCGGAAGCAGCGGGACGTCAGGCCTTGGCGGTCTGTCCCGATGGGGCCGCGTGGCCCTGCGAACCCTGGCCGAGCGCGATCTTGAGCAGATCGGCCACGGTATTGGCGTTGAGCTTTTCCATGATGTTGGCGCGGTGCGCCTCGACCGTCTTGATGCTGATGCCCAGGTCGTCGGCGATCTGCTTGTTGAGGCGACCGGCGACGATGCGCTCCAGCACCTGGGCTTCGCGCGAAGTGAGCTTGGCGAGCAGGGCGTCGCGGCTGGCGGCCTGTTGCGAGTCGGCGAAGACTTCCTTGGCGCGGTCGAGCATGCGTTCGACGACGGCGACCAGTTCGTCTTCCTTGAAGGGCTTCTGGATGAAGTCGAGGGCGCCCTTCTTCATGGTGTCCACCGCCATGGGCACGTCGCCGTGGCCGGTGATGAACACGATGGGCAGCGGCGACTTGCGTTCGATCAGGCGGTCTTGCAGCTCGATGCCGCTCATGCCGCCCATCCGGATGTCGACCACCAGGCAGGCGATTTCTCGCGGGTCATAACGGGACAGGAAGGACTCGGCGGATTCGAAGCAGCGGACGCGGAAGTCCTTGCCTTCGAGAAGCCACTGCACGGAATCGCGCACGGCTTCGTCGTCGTCCACCACGTATACCGTACCTTTTTTTGGGATCAAGCTCATGCGGTAACGCCCGGTTTTTGTGGGTTGGCTGTGGTTGTGTTGTCTCTCGGCGGAAGCAGCGGAATCCAGAAGGAAAAGCGGCAACCGGCGACCTCCGGGCCATTGTAGAGGTTCTCCGCATGCATCCGGCCCTGATGCGATTCCACAATACTGCGACAAAGATTCAGGCCCATGCCCATGCCTTCGGACTTGGTCGAGAAGAAAGCCTCGAACAAACGTTCCAGCACTTCGGGGGCCAGGCCGCCGCCGGTGTCCAGCACGGTGAATTCGATGGCCGCCTGCGACTCGACCTGCTTCGGCACCACCCGCAACTCCACGCTGCGCCGGCCGGGCGGGCGGCCGGCGCTGTCCACCGATTCGGCCGCGTTGCGCATCAGGTTCACCAGCACCTGCTCGATCAGAATCGGGTCGACCATCAGCGTCGGCAGCCGGGCCGCGACGTAGTGCGAGAGCCGGATGCTGCGGCGGCGCATTTCGATGTCGGCCAGCTCGACCGCCTCGGCCACCATGCTGGCCACGTCCGACGGCGTGCGGTTGGGCTCACTGCGTTTCACGAAGGCACGGATGCGCTGGATGATCTGGCCGGCGCGCTGCGCCTGGTGGGCGGTCTTGTCGAGCGCGGACAGCAGCATCTGCGGGTCGTCGTTGCCGTTCTTGATGCGCGAGATCAGGCCGCTGCAATAGTTGCTGATGGCGGTCAGCGGCTGGTTGAGTTCGTGCGCCACCGACGAGGCCATCTCGCCCATGGTGATCAGCCGGCTCACCGACTGGGCGCGCTCGGCCTGCGCGGCGGCTTGCTCCTCGGCGTCGCGCCGGCTGGTGATGTCCGTCGCGATGACCATTTGCGCCAGCCGTCCGTCCACCCAGTTGAGGTATCGGGAGCGCACCTCCAGCCAGCGGCCCAGCGAGCTGACGAAGATCTCCGAGTGTTCGGTCTGCGCCTGCGTCAGCGAGGTGGTGGGCAGGCCGGCCAGGCCGTCGACATCGTCCAGGGTGTCCTCGCCCGGCGCGCCCGCCGGCTGCACGCCGGCCTGCGCCACCATCTGCAGATGTCCTTCGGCATCCGAGCCGAACCACTGGCGATACATGCGGTTGGCGAACAGCACTTCCTCGCTGCCGAGCGGCGCGACCGACACGGAGGCGTCCAGCGCTTCCAGCACGATCGTGAAACGCTCGTGCGACGCGGTGAGCTGAGCGCGGATGCGGTTGGGCTCGGTGATGTCGGTCATCGAGGTCATCCAGCCGGTCTGCTGGCCGCGCGGGTCGATCAGCGGCGAGACATACAGGCGGGCGTCGAAGATGGTGCCGTTCTTGCGTTTCACCCGCACCTGGAATCCGCCCGGCTTGTGGTGGCCGGTGATCTCGTCGTTGAGCAGGTGGGCCAGGTGGGCCTGGTCTTCGTCGGGCCAGTGCGAGTACGGCGGCATCTGGCCGACCAGTTCGTTTTCCTTCCAGCCGGTCATCTGGCAGAAGGCGGCGTTGACGTAGGTGATGCGGCTTTCCATGTCGAGCGCGCGCATGCCGGTCAGCACCGAGTTTTCCATCGCGCGGCGGAAATAGGTCTCGGCGATCAGCGCCTGCTGGGCCTGCATGCGGCGTCGGGTATGGCGCCAGTTGGCGATGAGCATCCAGGCCGTCATCGCGCTGAGCATGCCGACCAGCCAGAAGAAACCGCTGCCCACCACGCCCAGCGAGGTGCGATAGGCCTCGGCGTGCAGCACCAGCGCATTGCCCACCGGCGATACAGGAACCTCGTAGGTGATCGACTTGGCGCCCCAGGGCACCAGGCGCTTGGCCCCGGTGCGGGGCGCCAGCGGGGTGCCGGCCACGTTGCGGCCGGCGCCGTCGCTGAGGGTGACGGCGTAGCGCGCCAGCACCTCGCTCGGCACGCCGTAGCGCAGCAGGCTGTCGATGGAGTATTCGCCCAGCAACACGCCGGAAAAGTGTCCCTGCATCGACAGCGGAATCTGCAGTTGCAGCAGCGTGGTCGGTGCGTTGCCGCCGACCGGCTGCGAGTACACCGGTTGCAGCAGGTCGCGGGTCAGGCTGAAGACACCCTCGGTATCGCCGGGGCGCAGCACCTCGTCCTCGTAGCGCAGCAGGCTGGCGGGCAGCGACGGCGCGGCATGGCTGGCGAGCACCCGGCGGCGTTCGTCGATCCAGGTCAGCGCCTGAACCTCGGGATACTGGCTGATGAGGGATTCGGCGCGGCTGTTGAATTCCTGCCTGTCGATCTCGCCGTTGGAGATGTCGCGCGCGATGCGCATCAACTGCTCCTGCCGCTCCAGCAGCCGCAATCTCAGGCGCTGCTGGGCATATTCCACGTCGCGCCGGACGGCTTCGTGTTCTCGCTCAAGTTCTTCGGTTCGCAGATATGAAAACGCGGTCGCGATGGCAGCTAAAAAAAGCAGAACCGCGGCCAATGGCGCCAGCATGGCGAATCGATCCTGGCGTTGCGGCGTTTGGCGCTGCCACCAGCGGCGCCAGAGCGCGGCCGCGCGCGTCAGTAGCGGGCGTGGGCGGTGCGCATGGGTGGGAGGGTTGACCATGGTGCGAAGTGTAGGCGTCGGCAGTACAAAGACTGCTGCAGTGCAGCATTGAATCCCACTATGTGAAACGTCTGTGCACGATTCGAAATGTCAGAAAAGTGTGCGAAACTTGTTGCAGCCCGTGCCGGACCGGCACCCCCTCCATGGAGACAAGCATGTCAGCCCTACCCGACGAATCGATCGGCGCTTCCGCGCGCACCCCGCAGGATTCCGACAGCCAGGAAACCCGCGAATGGACAGACGCGCTCAAGGCCGTCATCGCCAGCGAGGGCCCGGAGCGGGCTCACTTCCTGCTGGAAAAGCTGCTCGAAGAGGCTCGCCAGAACAGCATCGACATGCCGTTCTCGGCCAATACGGCCTATGTGAACACCATCGAGCCGGATGCCGAAGCGCGGACACCCGGTAACAACGACATCGAGGAGCGACTGCGCGCCTACATGCGCTGGAACGCGATGGCGATGGTGGTCAAGGCCAACCGCCTCAACCCGGACGACGGCGGCGATCTCGGCGGCCACATCTCCTCGTTCGCCTCGCTGGCGACCATGTTCGGCGCCGGTTTCAACCACTTCTGGCACGCCGAGAGCGAAGGCCACGGCGGTGACCTGCTGTACATCCAGGGCCACAGCTCGCCGGGCATCTACGCCCGCGCCTACCTCGAAGGCCGCCTGACCGAAGAGCAACTGCTCAACTTCCGCCAGGAAGTCGCCGGCAAGGGCCTGTCGAGCTATCCGCACCCCAAGCTGATGCCGGAGTTCTGGCAGTTCCCGACCGTCTCGATGGGCCTCGGCCCGCTGATGGCCATCTACCAGGCGCGCTTTCTCAAGTACCTGCACGCCCGCGGCATCGCCGACACCTCCAACCGCAAGGTCTGGGCTTTCCTCGGCGACGGCGAGATGGACGAAGTCGAATCGCTCGGCGCCATCGGCGTGGCCGCGCGTGAAAAGCTCGACAACCTGATCTTCGTGGTGAACTGCAACCTGCAGCGCCTCGACGGCCCGGTGCGCGGCAACGGCAAGATCGTGCAGGAGCTCGAAGGCGAGTTCCGCGGCGCCGGCTGGAACGTCATCAAGCTGCTGTGGGGCAGCTACTGGGATCCGCTGCTGGCGCGCGACAAGGAAGGCGCCCTCAAGAAGATCATGATGGACACGCTGGACGGCGACTACCAGTCCTTCAAGGCCAACGACGGCGCCTTCGTGCGCAAGAACTTCTTCGGCCGCGATCCGCGCACCCTGGAAATGGTCTCGCACATGAGCGACGAGGACATCTGGCGCCTGCAGCGCGGCGGCCACGATCCGCAGAAGGTTTTCGCCGCCTACGACGCGGCCGTCAAGCACCAGGGCCAGCCCACCATCCTGCTGATCAAGACCGTCAAGGGCTTCGGCATGGGCAAGGCCGGCGAAGGCAAGAACACCGCCCACCAGGCCAAGAAGCTGACCGACGAGGACATCAAGACCTTCCGCGACCGCTTCAATATTCCGATCACCGACGAGCAACTGGCCGACATCCCGTTCTACAAGCCGGCCGACAACACGCCGGAAATGCAGTACCTGCACGCCCGCCGCAAGGAGCTGGGCGGCTACCTGCCGCATCGCCGGGTCAAGGCCGACGAGACCATTCCGGTGCCGCCGCTGGAAACCTTCAAGGCCGTGCTGGACGCCACCGCCGAAGGCCGCGAGATCTCGACCACGCAAGCCTACGTGCGCTTCCTGACGACCCTGCTGCGCGACAAGCAGCTGGGCCCGCGCGCCGTGCCCATCCTGGTCGACGAAGCCCGTACCTTCGGCATGGAAGGCCTGTTCCGCCAGATCGGCATCTACAACCAGGCCGGCCAGCAATACACGCCGCAAGACCGCGACCAGGTGTCCTACTACAAGGAAGACATCAACGGCCAGATCCTGCAGGAAGGCATCAACGAAGCCGGCGGCATGGCCAGCTGGATCGCCGCCGCCACCTCGTACAGCACCAACAACCGCATCATGGTGCCGTTCTACGTGTACTACTCGATGTTCGGTTTCCAGCGCATCGGCGACCTGGCCTGGGCGGCCGGCGACATGCAGGCGCGCGGTTTCCTGCTGGGCGGCACCTCCGGCCGCACCACGCTCAACGGCGAAGGCCTGCAGCACGAAGACGGCCACAGCCACATCCTTGCCGGCACCATTCCCAACTGCATCAGCTACGACCCGACCTTCGCCCACGAAGTCGCGGTGATCATGCACAACGGCCTGGTGCGCATGGTGGAGAAGCAGGAAAACGTCTACTTCTACCTGACGCTGCTCAACGAGAACTACGCCATGCCGGGCCTGAAAGAGGGCACCGAAGAGCAGATCATCAAGGGCATGTACCTGTGCAAGGAAGCCCTGCTGGCCAAGGGCCCGAAGGTGCAGCTGCTGGGCTCCGGCACCATCCTGCGCGAGAGCATCGCCGCGCAGGAACTGCTGGCGCAGGACTGGGGTGTCTCGGCCGACGTGTGGAGCTGCCCGAGCTTCAACGAACTGGCCCGCGACGGCATGGACGCCGACCGCTGGAACCTGCTGCACCCGACCGACAAGCCACGCGCATCCTTCGTCGAGCAACAGCTCTCGAAGAGCGAAGGCCCGGTCATCGCCTCGACCGACTACATGAAGGCCTTCGCCGAGCAGATCCGTCCGTTCGTTCCGAAGGGCCGCACCTACCGCGTGCTGGGCACCGACGGCTACGGCCGCAGCGACTTCCGCAGCGAACTGCGCAAGCACTTCGAGATCAACCGCCACTACATCGTGGTCGCGGCCCTCAAGTCGCTGGCCGACGACGGCAAGATCAAGCCGGCGCAGGTGGCCGAAGCCATCCAGAAGTACGGCATCGACGCCGACAAGCTGAACCCGCTCTACGCCTAAGGCACAACGGAGACTCAACGTATGGCATTGGTGGAAGTAAAAGTCCCGGACATCGGCGACTTCAAGGATGTCGCGGTCATCGAACTGCTGGTCAAGCCGGGCGACACCGTCGCTGCCGACCAGTCGCTGATGACGGTCGAATCGGACAAGGCCTCGATGGAAATTCCGTCGTCGGCCGCCGGCGTGCTCAAGGAACTCAAGGTCAAGATCGGCGACACCGTGAACATCGGTGACCTGATCGCGATGCTGGAGTCCGAAGCCGCCGCAGCACCGGCACCGGCACCGGCTGCCGCGGCCCCCGCCGCCGCGCCGGCCCAGGCCAGCGCTCCGGCGCCGGCGCCAGCCCCCGCAGCGGCGCCCGCCGCCGCGGCCGGGCCGGTGGAGGTCAAGGTGCCGGACATCGGTGATTTCAAGGACGTCTCCGTCATCGAGATCCTGGTGAAGCCGGGCGACCAGGTCGAAGCCGACCAGTCGCTGATCACGGTCGAGTCGGACAAGGCGTCGATGGAAATTCCGTCGTCGCATGCCGGCGTGCTCAAGGAACTCAAGGTCAAGGTCGGCGATGTCGTGAACATCGGCGACCTGGTGGCGATCCTGGAAGGCGCCGCAGCCGCAGCCGCGCCAGCGCCGGCCGGTGCACCGGCACCCGCACCGTCACCGGCTCCCGCACCCGCAGCGACCACGGCCGGCGACTCGCAGGCCCCGGCGCCGGCCCCGATGGCCAGCCAGCCGGTCGAGCGCACCGACCCCAACGCCAAGCTGCCGGCGCACCAGCCCGGCACGCCCACCGGTGCGCTGCCGCACGCCTCGCCCTCGGTCCGCAAGTTCGCCCGCGAACTCGGCGTTCCCCTCGAAGAAGTGAAGGGTTCCGGCGCCAAGGGCCGCATCACCCAGGACGACGTGCAGAGCTTCACCAAGGCGGTGATGAGCGGTGCGGTGTCCACCAAGGCATCGGCGGCCAAGGCTCCAGCGGCATCCGGCGGCGGCGACGGCGCGGCACTGGGCCTGATTCCCTGGCCCAAGGTCGACTTCGCCAAGTTCGGCCCGGTCGAGCGCAAGGACCTGTCGCGCATCAAGAAGATCAGCGGCGCCAACCTGCACCGCAACTGGGTGATGA